>Ga0209117_1000064_pt1 | contig 86283 bp, 80 predicted proteins | sample BlaSpr_A8_OM2_M2_FD_187978 | JGI IMG/M metagenome (GOLD analysis project Ga0209117, IMG submission 187978) | Forest soil microbial communities from Thunder Bay, Ontario, Canada - Black Spruce, Ontario site 2_A8_OM2_M2 (SPAdes) (version 2) | ecosystem: Environmental > Terrestrial > Soil > Boreal... | reverse complement strand
TTCCATGGCATGCGCTTGTTTTACACGCAGTCGCCAAAGTTCTTGCAGTGTCAGGGATGCTCCCGGTCTATTCTGTCAGGGATGTGCCCGGTCTGTACCTTGCGGCCCACGCCCCCCTCCCCCCGTGTTTTGCATAAGTGTTGATTCTAAAGGGAGTTTAAGTGATTTGTTTTGATACACTTTTGCAAGTGTTGATTCTAAACGTAGTTAGTCGGGGACCTATGCGGTGCCGTTTGGAGGCTACCCTTAGCCCCAATCTGCAATCGTAGAATCGGTTAGAGCAGGGAACGTGCTGAGACAGAAGCGTCAACCCCCGCACCCTTAGAAATCAAAGAGTGCGCCACCCCGCCTTACTTCTGCGCCTCGATTCCGGCAACGAGAAACTCATCGCGATATCTTAGTCACCCGCCTCGGCAACCGTCCCAAACGTTGGCAGGAATGTGAGCAACCCACCAAGAAAAAGTGAGGAAGAGTGGGCCAGCCTTCGAGGATTTACTTCGCTGTCGCCTTCGCGCCTCTGGCGGCCTCTTCGATAAGCTTTGCGACGGCCCCAGGCTGCGATACATAGATAGCGTGGCTGCCCTTGACCTCAACGACCGTAGAACCAGCCCGCTTGGACATGGAACGCTGGGCGTCCGGTGGGATCATCTTATCGTCGGTGGCGATCAGGTACCAGCTTGGCTTGGCTCTCCACGCCGGTTCGGTGATCTTGCCGCTAAGAGCCGCCACGCCCCACGGGACTTGGGAGTCGGCCATGAACGCAGCTTTTTCTGCGTCGACGTCGCCCGCGAAAGAGGCGGGGAACTTCGCCTTGTCGAGGAATAAATAGCCGTCTTGCGGTGGCAGTATCGGCGGTACGGGCGCACCGGGCGGCGGATCCTTAATAAGCGTGGCCACGGACTCGCCCTTGTCCGGAGCGAACGCGGTGATGTACACGAGCCCTGCAACCTTTGGATCGTTTCCGGCTTCAGTGATCACCGCTCCTCCATAGGAGTGGCCGACGAGAATTGCAGGTCCGTCCTGTGCTGCAAGAATTCGCTTGGTAACAGCTACGTCGTCCTCCAACGATATCGTGGGATTCTGGACGACGCTGACATTGTAGCCGTCCCTCTTCAGGATCTTGTAGACGCCCTCCCAGCCAGAGCCGTCCACAAAACCACCGTGGACCAGAACGACGTTCTTAGCCATCGTAATCTCCTTAGTTGAGATTGCCGAATATGCAGATAATTCGCGCATCTGGAATCATTGAAGGGGGCCACGTCAGAGCTGCTAGACTTCGCTTGAACTCTCGGACCAGGGTCAAGAATCCCAGAGTCGTCGTCCGCAATCAGCACGACGGATTTTACTCGCGTGGTTTGCCAAACTCAACACCGGTGCCCTCGGGATGACGGGGGGACGCTCGCGGCCCTCGCGGTGCCGGTCTGAAGACCGCCGCTACAACGGCGAAAAGGCGGATGGCCTACCTGTTGTGAGGGTAAATTTGCGTCTATTCGGGGGCAGGAGATGCGTCGGATGCCGCTGCAGGAGCAGGGGCTGGAGCCGGTTGAGGAGGCGGCGATTGGGGATCAGGCGACATGTGATCGGCAGACTGTTTATGGGAGGTGCGGATGGTTTCGCGCCAGGAATTGGTGCCGTAGGCGTTGATGTATTCGTCCTGGGCGAGGGGCAGGGCTTGGACGAGGGTTTGGCCGAGATAGGCGAGGGTGGAGGCGGTTTTGGGCTTCATTTGACCTTGGGCGACGGCGGAGAAGAGGCGTCCGAGGGCGGAGCTGAGATCGCAGGCGGACACATAGCTGCCGGAAAGGTGATAGGCGATATCCTGGCCGGCGGCCTCGCCAGCGAGGGCTTGTGCTTCCTTGCGGGCGTGAAACGCGCAGAGATAGGGATGCGCGGCCCGGGGAGTGCGGCACTGGCGGCCGTCGGCAAAGGTGAAAGAACACAAAGAGGAACGGTCCTTGGAGCGAGTGGTGGACATGGAAGTCTCCAGAAAGAAAGATTCGATTTGGGATCTTTGGGGAAGTCTCGCGGAGGCGAGGCGCACTACTGAACGAAAGAAGTCTACCAGAGCGATGATTGGCGTGTCAATAAAATTCCAGGTCATACTCCCAATCTGTGTTGACATATGTGCTGGTAGAGGCTTGGTTGTTAAACACAAGCCCAGCCGCTAGACGCCGGTGGTGAAAGTCTGGATTCCCGAACGAAACGCGAGGGGAGCGAAACAGGCGAGCGCCTTCTTCCCTAAGCGGGCTTGATGGAAATCCTAATGCGTTCCACTGTAGGATTGGGTCGCTGCCGCGCTATGGTCCACAAGCGAAAAATTATCGTCTACATCGCCACGAGTGCCGACGGCTTTATTGCCCGGCGCGACGGCTCCTTCGACTGGCTCGACCGTCCGCGTCCGAAGGGCAACTACGGCATGGGTGCGTTCTATAAATCGATCGACACGATCCTTTGGGGCAGGAAGACGTGCGACATGGCGCTTGAGTTTCAAAAGAAAGGCGTGAGCGGGACGGCCTTCGATACACGAGTTAAGAACTATGTCTTCACACGCCGTCCGGTGCAATCGGCAGCGCCGGCGGGCGTGGAGTTCGTGAACGAACCAATCAAAGCGTTTGCAACCCGTCTGCGGGGGAAAAAGGGGAAAGACGTCTGGATGATGGGTGGCGCCGGCATCATTGCATCGTTTCTCGACGAAGGAGAGATCGACGAGTTCGTGATTAGCGTGATCCCCACGTTTATTGGCGAAGGCATTCCATTGATCGCGCCCGGCCGTCGCACCGTGCCACTAAAACTGATCTCCTGCACGAAGTTCACAGACGGCGTGGTCAAGCTGCACTATGCCGTCCGTAAGTAATCTTCACGCCTAGAGACTCGTGGGCGCAGACTGAGGTCGCCATGGCCGAGCCGCAATCACAATCTGAGCCATTGATCCGCAACATCTCGGATACCGCGCGATGGGTGGCGGTTTATCGCGCGCAGGAGACGGAGCGGCCCGATGCCGTTTTTCGCGATCCCTTTGCGCGCCGCCTGGCTGGAGAGCGCGGCGAACAGATCGCGCGACTGATGCCGTTGGGCGGTGACAACGCGTGGTCGATGATCACGCGCACGTATCTGATCGATGAGTTCATTAAGGCCGAGCTGCAGCGCGGCGCGGACATGGTCATTAATTTGGCTGCCGGGCTGGACTCGAGGCCTTACCGCATGCAGCTTCCGCCTTCGCTGCGCTGGGTTGAAGTCGATCTGCCGGAAATACTCGATTACAAGGAAGAGGTGCTGCGCGATGAGAAGCCGGTATGTGCTCTCGAGCGCATTCGGCAGGATCTCTCGGACGTTCGCGGGAGACGCGAGCTGTTTGCGCGGCTAGGGCAGAGCGCAAAACGGGCGCTGATCATTACGGAAGGCTTGATGATTTATCTGAGCGTGGAAGCGGGCGGTGAGTTGGCCGCGGATTTGGCTGTGCGTGAAAGCTTTCATTCCTGGATTGTGGACATCGCTTCTCCGGGACTCCTGCGCATGCTGCGGAAGCGAATGGTTTCGCAACTGAACCAGGCGGCGCCTTTCAAATTTGCGCCGGAGGAAGGACCGCGTTTCTTCGAACGATACGGATGGAAGGCGGTGGAAGTGCAATCGCTTTTGAAAAACGCCGCGCAGCTAAAGCGGTTGTCGTTTCTCTTGCGGCTGGTGGCACTGCTACCGGAGAGTGAGAAATCGCGCCGCGATAGGCCATGGTCGGGCGTTTGCCTTTTGGCCAACGCCAAAAGTTTGTAGCCGCGCGCTGTGCAAATCTGCGCCGCACGGGCGATTCTCGATGAGGCTGACTATTCGTAACGGAGCGCGACGATGGGATCAACGCGCATAGCACGGCGCGCGGGAATCCAGCAGGCCATGCTTCCCACCAACAGAATTAATAGGATGGCCGAGAGCAGTGTCACAGGGTCGTCGGGCTTCACTCCGTACAGTTCTCCGGCAATGAGACGTGTCATGGCCAGGGCGGCTACGAGTCCGATCGCGGCTCCGGTTGCAATCAAAGCGAGGCCCTGCCGCATGACCATGCGCAGCACGTCGGCAGGTCCCGCACCCAGCGCCCTCTGCCCTACAAGAATTCCGCGCGCATGATCGCCGTTCGCGGTAGAGCTCTTTGGCGGGTTCCACGCCGCCGAGCCTGGTGAGCGCCGTCCGCCGCGCTTCGTCTGTGCTCATGCCGGACCGCAAATTGTCTTCGATGTGCATTTGGAGATGGCTCTCCATCTCAGCGGCAAATTCCAGATCGCGCTGCTGCTTGCGGAACATTCCAGCCAGGCGCAGGGCGCACGCGCGCAGCCATCTCACGAAACTTCCTCGCCGGGTGCCAGGAACCTTGCGACGATCGCCGTTGTCTGCTCCCACTCGCGTGCCTCGCGCTCCAATTGCTTTCGTCCCGCACGAGTCAGCTTGTAGTACTTAGCCTTGCGATTGTTGTCGGACACGCCCCACTCCGAGCGAATGTAGCCTTCCTGTTCAAGCTTGAGGAGAGCCGGGTAGAGCGTGCCGTAGTTCACGGCCAGCAAATCGCCGCTGGTCTGCTCGATGCGCCGCGCGATGCCGTAGCCGTGCAGCGGCCCGAGCGTATCGAGCGTCTTTAACACCATCAGCGCCAGCGTCCCTTGCCAGACATCTTTTTTGTTGCCCATGATTCTCCTATTGGATACCCATAGCGATGCTCGCACAACTCCTATGGGAAAACAATAGAGCATGTTTGAGCAAAGAAGGTGGCATGGACGCGCGGACGTCAGAAGCGAAATCTCACACCTGGAGTCCGATGAGACGCATCAACTCGATGGCGTTACTTTTGGCTACCACGCCGTCGCGCAGCGTGTAATCGAAACGCATTTTACCGTTCTCGAGGTAATCTTGAAAATGCATGTTACGCAGGCGATTGCCCAGGGATTGACTGATTTCGGTCAGAGCCAAGTCGTGCGTCGTGACAATGCCGATCGCTCCCCGATCCAGCAGCGCACGAAGTAAACCTTCGGCACCGAGCCTGCGATCTTTTGAGTTTGTGCCCTCGAGTAACTCGTCAAACAAGAATAGCAGCGGCAGCTTCGCGCTCTCCGCCAGGTTGAACACAGAGCGGATGTGGAGAATTTCGGTGTAAAAGCCGGAGCGGCCTTCCTGCAGGGAATCCGTGCTGCGAATGCGGGTTCCGATGGCCAGGGGCGTAAGCCGCAGCGACTTTGCGCGCACCGGAGCCCCGGTCATTGCCAAAACCGCGTTGATTCCGACGGCGCGCAGGAGCGTGCTTTTACCTGACATGTTTGAGCCGCTCACCAAGAGAACCCGCGTGTCGTTATCGAGCCGCACGGTATTGCGAACGCAGCGGGCTGCAGGAATCAGCGGATGCCCCAGTTCCTCAGCGTGAAACGTCGCGGGATTTTCCGCACTCACAAATTCCGGGAATGAGTCGGCGGGATGCTCGAAGGCATAGGCCGCGAGCGACAGCAATGCCTCGATCTCACCGGCAATCTCCACCCAACGGCGCAAGCGGTGCCCGAAACGGGTCCGCCAAGTCTCAGCAGCAAATGCCACTTGGATGGTGTACAGCAAGGGCAGTTCCGCCAAATGCGCAAGCAAGCTGTGTTCTGCATCGATCCAGTAAACGATCCGAGCCAACTTTCGAATCGCGCGCGAGGCACGCCGCTCTTCGGAGGTGAGTTCGGCCGAGAAGGCTTGCAGCCGTGGCGCAGCAAACGGCTCCCGCTCCAAACGCTGCAGTATCTGTGAAAAGAGAAGAAGTCCTTCGGCGTTGCAAGCGACCTCATGAATTACCGTTTGGGCTCGCTTCTTCAAGGCGCGCAGAAACCCCGCATCAATCGCGAGGAGGATTAGCGCGGCCCAATAAGACCCGCCCGCGAAGTAGTAGATGATGGCGGCGGCAGTGCAAAGCGCGAGAATAACGGTGACGACTCGCCACGGAGATTTGGGCAAGACTCGCCGGCTTTCGGCCCAGCCAACGAGCGATTCGGGATTGAGCCGCGTGCGCAGATCCTCGCCGGTCACCGCGAGATCCTCGCGCAAGTCGAGTTTCTCCCGGAATTCACGGATCAAACTCTGCCGCTCGAGGATGGCCTCTTTCGACGAAGGGAAGCGCAGCCAGTTCGCTAGCTGGCTTTCTCCCATGGGCAGCCGCGCGGTCGAGAGCAGTTCGAAGAGGCAGCCGCGGCCAAAAAGGTCGAGGTCGTCCGCATATACATGCGGTTCCTCGCGAAATCGATCGCCGGTCTGTCCTGTTCCCGCCCAGCGGTCTTCGACGCGTGCAAGACCTTTGCGATAAAACTCTGCGGCCGTTTGGGCGCGAGTGCGGGCTCGGAGGACATGTTCGTGAAGAACTGCAAATGCTGCATAAACGCACAGCGGTATAACCAACCAATACGGCGAGAACCACTCCTTCGCGAAGGAGAGCCAGGCGAGGACCAATCCGGCGGCTATTATTCCGATCTTCGTGTTTCCGACAAGGATGTGCTGGTGGTGTTTAGCCGCAACGGCTCCGACAAATCTTTCAAGGCGCGCTGAATACTCGTGAGAAGGGTTCGACACGTTTTTTTCCGGCGACCGCCGGTCGAGTTTATCCTGTGCGACGTATTCCGAACATGGTAATCATTTCGCATTGCAAGCGCGTTTTGGGGTGCCGTATTTAGGTTGGAAATCCGCCGCTGTTTACTCTCTGTAGGCGGCTGCCTTGACGCTGCGGGGACCGAGCCCTAGGCTAAATGTTGAGGCTTCTAGCCCTTACATGGCCGTTTCCCTGCAGAATCAAGCGCTGGCGACGCGCCCCTGCGTGTTTTGTGGGAAATCCATGCTCGCGCACCTGACTCGCTGCCCGCACTGCCGTGAAGACATTCCAAAGGTCCATTTGTCTTCCCGGGTGCGCACCGGAGGCCGCCATCAGATCCGCCGTGGATTGCTGTATATGTTGCTGGCGGGCGTCATCCAGTATTTTGCCGCAGGGTATAGCAGCTTTACTTTACCTATACAGGTTCCGCCGATAGTCACCACGTATCTCGCTCCAGTCGTATTTCTAAGTGGCTTGGGTCTGCTGATCTATGGCTTCTACCTCCGGGCCAAATCCTAGCTTTTATCCCTGTGAGGACGCTTCGGGCCTCTAGCCTCCACCTTCCAGAACGTGTTACGCTCCCGCGACGTTCACACACGCATGCGCGCTGTCGATTTGATCCGAAAAAAACGTGATTCCGGGGAGCATTCCCGCGACGAAATCGATTTTCTGGTCGCCGGCTATACGCGGGGCGATATTCCCGATTACCAGATGGCCGCTTGGCTGATGGCCGTGTGGTTGCGCGGCATGTCGCGCTCGGAACTCGCGGCCCTAACCGAAGCAATGTTGTATTCCGGCGAAGTGCTGAATTTCTCGGATCTTCCTGGAAAAAAGGTCGACAAACACTCCACAGGAGGCATCGGCGATAAGACTTCCCTCATCCTTGCTCCCATCGTCGCCGCCGGGGGCCTCACCGTTCCCATGATCAGCGGCCGCGGCCTGGGTCACACCGGCGGCACGCTGGACAAGCTCGAAGCCATCCCGGGCTTCAACGTGAATCTTTCGCTCGCGCAATTCCGCCACGTGCTGCAAGAATGCGGCATGGGCCTCATTGGCCAGACCAAGGAAATCGCTCCTGCCGACAAGAAAATCTACGCGCTGCGCGACGCCACCAGTACCGTCGAGAACATCGGCCTGATCTGCGGCTCCATCATGAGCAAGAAACTCGCTGAAGGCATCGACGCTCTCGTTCTCGACGTCAAAGTGGGCTCCGGTGCTTTCATGAAGCGCGAAGAAGAAGCTGTCAGCCTTGCAGAGGTGATGATCGAAACCGGGAAGCGCATGGGCAAAAAAGTTGTCGCCCTCATTACCGATATGGACCAGCCTCTCGGCCGCGCCGCTGGTCACGCCAACGAAGTCGTGGAGTGCATCGAGGTCCTGAACGGCGGCGGACCCGCCGATCTTCGCGAATTGAGTTTGGAACTGTCCGCATGGATGTTCTACCTTGGCGAACGCACCGAGAGCGTCGATGAAGGCCGCCGCCTGGCAGAGGCAATGATCGCAACCGGGCAGGCCAAGGAAAAATTCAAGCAGGGAATTCGTCTGCAGGGCGGTGACGACCGCGTGGTCGATGAGCCGCATCGATTGCCCAAGTCGCGCTTTCACGTCGACGTTGCCAGCCCTGCCTCCGGCTACATTTCCGGCACCAATTGCGAGCAGTTCGGTATTGCGCTTGCCATTCTCGGCGGCGGTCGCGAGAAGAAGGAAGACGCCATCGATCACGGTGTCGGTCTGCAATTCCATAAGCGCATCGGCGATCGCGTTGAGAAAGGCGAACCGCTTGCGACCATTCGCTACAATGCCGATACGCGGCTGGCCGAGGCGAAACCCTTGATCGGTGAGAACTATTTCATCGCCCAGGAACCTCCTAGGGAAAGACGCCCGCTTATCCGGCGCATTCTCGGGGCCTGAGCGAACGGTCGGAACCTTACGGTCAAGGATTTGTTCGTGTTCGGTCGGGCTTGCCTATCCCTAGTTCGGCGCCGGACGCAAGCGCGGAGGAGAAACGCATGGGACGATTCACGGGAGTGCTCGGCATTGCTACGATCCTGGGTCTCGCCTACATATTTTCAACAAATCGCAGAGCCATTCGCGTAAAGACCGTGCTGTGGGGGCTGGGCCTTCAGTTGGCACTCGGACTTTTCGTCTTGCGCGTGAAATCAGGAGAGTGGTTGTTCCAAAAAATGGGGAATGGAGCGAAGAAACTCCTCGACTTCTCCTATGTGGGCTCCTCGTTTGTGTTCGGCGAGTTGGGTAAGGACCATTCCTCGTTGGGCTTGATTTTCGCTTTTCAGGTACTGCCGACAATCATTTTCATCGCAGCATTTTTTGCGGTCCTGTATCACTTGGGCGTGATGCAAATCATTATTCGAGGCGCTGCTTGGTTGATGACCGTCATCATGGGCGCGAGCGGGGCCGAGTCTCTCAACGTTGCCGCGAGCATATTCATGGGCCAGACCGAAGCCCCGCTGACGATTCGGCCCTTTCTTCCGAAGCTCACGAAATCCGAATTGATGACCGTGATGACCAGCGGCATGGCTCATATCTCCGGAGGAATGATGGCTGCCTACATGCGAGTCGGCGGCGCGGACGCGAAGCATTTGCTGACCGCGGTCATCATGACCGCGCCCGGCACGTTGCTGATGGCCAAAATGCTGGTCCCCGAAACCGAGCAGCCTCTCACCGCAGGGCGTGTGGAAATGCCGCCCACGGAAAAAGAGGCGAACATCCTGGGAGCGATCGCCCGCGGCACGGTCGACGGCCTGCACTTGGCGCTGAACGTCGCTGCCATGTTGATTACGTTTCTCGCGCTGCTTGCCCTGGTGAACGCCATGATGGGATGGACACACTTGCACATCGGCTGGTTTCCCTACAGTTTGCAGCAGGTGTTCGGCTGGGTCTTCGCTCCCGTGGCCTGGCTCATCGGAATTCCCTGGCACGATGCCCCCACTATTGGCAATTTGCTTGGCACGCGCATGGTGCTGAACGAATTCGTTGCCTTCGCACAGCTCGGCAGCCTGAAAGACACACTCGACCCCCGATCCTTTACCATCGCCACCTTCGCGCTTTGCGGGTTTGCGAATTTCAGCTCCATTGGCATTCAGATTGGCGGTATTGGCGCGCTGGCTCCCGAGCAGCGAAGCCAACTGGCTAAATTTGGTATCCGCGCTATGTTGGCCGGCACGATGGCGAATCTCATGTCCGCTTCCATCGTCGGAATTTTCTCATGAGCGCAAAGAAAAACGCGACAGCAACGCAAACAAAATCGAAGCCAAGCGTGGAGTTCGTGCGCGCAGAACGCGCGGCCAAATTCATCCTTGGGAAGACCAAGCTGCGGCCGCGCATCGCTTTGGTTCTAGGTTCCGGCTTGGGAGATTTCGCGGACGAATTCACCAACGCCACAAAAATTTCCTACGCGAAGATTCCAAATTTCCCGCAATCGACAGCTATCGGGCACGCCGGACGTCTGGTCATCGGCAACGTCGGCGATATCGCGGTGGCTGGTATGCAAGGCCGCGTCCATCTGTACGAAGGCTATTCCACGAAAGAAGTCGCCTTCCCCATTCGCGTCTTCGCGCGCATGGGCATCAAGGCGGTGATCCTCACCAACGCCGCCGGCGGCATCAATCGTAACTATTCGCAAGGATGCCTGGTGGTGATTCGAGACCACGTCAACCTTCAAGGCGTCAATCCGCTCACTGGCCCGAACGACGAGCGCTTCGGCTTGCGTTTTCCAGACATGACTCAGGCATACGACCGGGAATTTCAACGCTTCATAACTGAAGAAGGGAAGAACCTGGCCCTGAACATCCACAATGGCGTCTATCTTGCTGTGCAAGGTCCGAGCTACGAGACTCCCGCGGAGATCTATTCGTTTCGTGCAATCGGCGCGGACCTTGTCGGCATGTCTACGGTTCCGGAAGTCATCGCCGCGCGCCACAGTGGTATCCGCGTGCTGGGAATCTCCTGCGTAACCAACATGGCAGCCGGCACCACCGACGCGCCGTTGAACCAGGAAGAAGTGCTGGAGACCGCCGGGCGCATCAAGTCGCAATTCATCGCACTGCTGCGCGCGGTAATCCCAAGAATTTCGGAGGCCATAGCGTGAGCGAGTACGATCATCTGATCATCGCGGCGAAGCAAGCACGCGAGAATGCGCATGCGCCGTATTCCAATTTCCGCGTCGGCGCTGCTATCCGCGCGACTTCCGGCAGAATCTTTGGCGGCTGCAACGTTGAAAATGCCACTTACGGCCTCACACTTTGCGCCGAACGCGTTGCCATCTTCAAAGCCATCAGCGAAGGCGAGCGCGGCTTCGACGCTATCGCAGTCGTAACGGATACCGACGGCCTGACTTCGCCTTGCGGCGCCTGCCGCCAGCTCATCTGGGAATTCTGCGGCGATGTGCCGGTAATTCTCTCCAACCTCAAAGGTAAAGTGGAAGTCCTGCAAATGCGCAATCTTTTTCCCAAGCCTTTTGACGCCTCCAGCCTCTGATATTCTTTCAGTCGCAAAGTGACGGAGCGACTTCGATGAAAAGGCAACTGTGGTGTTTCTGCGTTCTCGCGGCGAGTGCCAGTGTGTTCGCCGCTTCGGCGACTGCGCAGGAGAAAAGGCAACGCGCCGACCTGGTGATTGCCGGAGGCACCGTGGTGACGATGGATGCGGAGCGCCGCATCCTTGAAGACGGTGCGATTGCTGTAAAGGGCGACGCCATCGTAGACGTGGGCACGCGCGCTCAAATTGAGGCCAAGTACGCTGCGGCGACTCACATCGATGCCAGGGGCAAGCTGGTCCTGCCGGGTTTCATCAACGGCCACACACACGTTCCCATGACTCTCCTGCGGGGCCTGAAGGATGACGTTACCCTCGACGTGTGGCTGAAGAACTATATCTTTCCCGCCGAAGCGAAAAACGTCACAGAAGATTTTGTACGCTGGGGTACGCGGTTGGCTGCCGCCGAAATGATACGCGGCGGCGTAACCACCTTTGCGGACATGTACTACTTCGAGGATGCCATCGCCGAAGAAACTAAGGCTGCGGGCATGCGCGGCATTCTCGGCGAAAGCTGGCTCGACTTCCCGGTTCCCGACAATAAGAACGAAGCGGAAGCAGCCGCCTACACGGAAAAATTCCTGAAGCGCTGGCAGGGCGATCCGCTCATTCATGCGGCGGTTGCGCCGCACTCCATCTATCTCTGCTCGCAAAAGACACTTCACGATGTGCAAGCGCTGGCGCAAAAATATCACGCGCCCATCTTGATCCATGTCGCTGAAATCAAGAAAGAGCTCGACGACAGCCTCGCGCAAAACCATGCCACTCCCGTTCAATATATGAACCGCATCGGCCTCCTCGGCCCAGACGTTATTGCCGCCCATTGCGTCTGGGTCGACGAAACCGACCGCAAGCTGCTCGCTGCAAAAGGCGTCGGCTGCGTGCACAATCCCGCCAGCAACATGATGCTGGCCAGCGGCGTAGCCCCCGTGATTGAAGAGCGCGCCGCCGGCGTCGCCGTGGGCCTCGGTACCGACGGCCCTTCTGGGAGCAACAACGACCTCAATTTGATGGAGGAGATGGACTTGGCCGCCAAGCTGCAGAAGATCGCCAAAATGGACGCGCGTGCCTTGGGAGCAAAGGGTGTCGTAGAGATGGCCACCATTGAAGGCGCCAAAGCTTTGCATCTGGAGAAGGAAATTGGCTCGCTCGAACCCGGAAAAAAGGCGGATATAACCCTGATCAATTTGAACGAGCCAAACGCCGTTCCCATGTACGAGGCTTATTCCCAACTCGCCTATGCCTTAAAGGGCAGCGACGTCGAAACGGTGATCATCGGAGGCCGCGTGGTCATGCGAGACCGCAAGCTTCTCACGCTTCGCGAGACAGAAATCATCACCAAGGCGCGTGAATATGGAAAAAAAGTAGAATCTTCGTTGAAATAGTTTCGAGTTGCCGCATTCACGGGTGCAGGTGCAATACCCTGAGCAGTTGGTCTTGAACCTTCTTCAGCTCGCGTTCCCGCTCGTGTTCTTCGCGCGTGCGATCATTCAGCGCTTCCTTCAGCAAAATCAAATTCCGCCGGAAGTCCATCTGCATCAACACGAGTCGGCTCAGCGCCTTCAACGCCACTTCCTGATCCGCGGCCAGGTTACGCGGCGCCCGGTCAATCACGCACAAAGTGCCCAGCGCATAGCCATCCTCATTAATCAACGGCGCTCCCGCATAGAAGCGGATGTTCGGCTCCGATATCACCAGCGGGTTCGTGCGAAACCGCTCATCCTGCAGCGCGTCCGGCACCACAAACACGTCCGGCTGCTGTATAGCCATCGAGCAAAACGCAATGTCCCGCGAAGTCTCCGTCGCCGAAATGCCAACCTTAGACTTGAACCACTGCCGGTTTCCATCAACCAGTGAAATCAACGCAATAGGGGTTTTGCACACATAGGAAGCCAGGAGTGTGAGGTCATCGAAAGCTTGTTCCGGCTCGCTGTCCAGAATTGCATATTTCTGCAAAGCATCCACGCGGGCCGCGTCGTTGCTTGACATGATCGAAGCGCCCATGTTCGACCTCCTCCGGATATATCCAATCGCTGCTCTGCAGCATACTCCACTTGCCCGGCATCGGCATCATTGCAGCAGCTTCTGCAGCAACGCCTTGCCTTCCAAGTCGCTGAGGACATTTTTCCGCATGAGCGCAATAATTAGTTCGCTCAGCACGTAGTTTTGCTCGTGGTTCGGCGCCTTGTCCGCTGTCGCTTTCTGGCTCAATGCTTCTTGTTTCACGACCAAAGGCTCGGGGCGAGCACCACCGCTCAACTCCGCCAGCCATCTTTCGAGAACGAGCAATTGCTCCGGATCAATAGCCGTGAACATCAGCCCCATTCCCATGCCGGCTGCGCCGAACACCACTCTGGCCTGCGCCAAAAACGTTCTGTTCTCGTCCACGATTCGTATTTTGACTTCGGAGCCCACACCGAACGGGCTCATCGCATCGATGTAGCACCCCCCGCGCCCCAGGTCGCTGATGCGCCCGTGAATACGCGCACCCGATCCGATTTCCACTAGCTCTGCGGTCGCGCTAGAGGCATAGCGCGGGTGCTTGCGGCGTTCGATGCTGGCGACGCCCAAGGAACTTTCTAATTTCTTGCGATCAGAAACCATTACGCTCCGGCGATGTTGATGCAAACAGTCCGTTACGAGGGTTCGACAGAAGGGGGGATTCAAACCTGCTTTACAATGCGGCCTGTAATTACGCTACAAGTTTTCGCCGCCCACGACAAGCGCCTGCTCGAGGGACAATGTTTTACTTATCATCGCCTTGCCGTGGTTTTTGCCCGCTTACCGCCAAATATGCGGGTATTACACGCAAACGAAGATACCGTTGAAGTTACCTATCCACACTTTTATTCTTATAGGGTAAAGTATCGGCATGGTTTGGGCTCAACCCCCCAGCGAGCAACTCAAAGACATCCGTTGCCGTTTGGGCATCACCACGCGTGAAGTGGCGGACTTTAGCCAGAAGATCGCCGAAGCCGAAGGTAATCCCGAGTTTCACATCTCCAACGCATGGCTCACGCAAGTCGAAAACTCTGATTCTGTCCCCAGCATCTTTAAGCTCTATAGTCTCAGCTCCATCTACCGCATCAAGTTCACCGACCTCCTGCTGCTCTACGGTGTCGATTTGCAGAACCTCAGCCGCAACCAGTTGGCCGCTCCTTTGCCCGACACCCACCTGACCAATCTCGAAGTTTATGACCAGCAGCGCACCGTGTCCTTCCCCATTCGCTTCGATCGCTCTTTCGACATCGACAACACCAATCTCCTCTCCCGCCTCGTCGAAGTCTGGGGCGAAGTGCCCATCGCACTGATCCAGCACCTTGACATTCGCCACGGCCTTTACGGCTACATCGGCCTTCATGACATGACCCTCTACCCGCTGCTTCGTCCCGGCTCGTTTGTACAAATTGATCCACGCGTGCGCAAAGTTCAACCCATGCGCTGGCGTACGGAGTTTGACCGCCCCATTTATTTTGTGGAACTACGCGATGGATACGCTTGCTCTTGGTGCGAGTTGCAGGATGGGCATCTGCTGCTGCTGCCCCACCCGCTCTCCCCTCGCGCGGTTCGCAGGCTCGCGCATGGTATCGACGCTGAAATCATCGGCCAGGTGACTGCTATGGCGATGACCCTGACGCCCCCATTGCCTTCTGCTCCTGACGCCGCCGCAAGATTGCCAAGGCGAGTTTAATGTTCGATACAAATAGCTGGGCTGTCGCCACATTGACACCCAGCGGAAGCGCCACTCGGTAAGGCTCCAGTTTTTGCCACACTTGCAGTATTTCGTCGCGGCTCTGTTGCGAAGAGCTCACATAAAGCTCGACTTCTGCCACAAGCTGTTCCAGCGAACACGCCGCAATGCGATAAAAGGTCTGGCGATGCGCCAGCTCCAGCGCCTGGCACGCGATCTCCGCACGAAAGCGTGCTGCCAGCCCATCGTGGTGGTATTTGCCGGTGTTGTAGTCCCGCGTAGAGGCCAGATAAATCAGGCGCGCCAAGTCACCGCCAATTTTCGACAGCGATCGACGCAAGAGGTCGTCGTACGCCTCTTCTACCGTCACCGTTTTGTCCGGAACATCCATAATGTATTGGCCCTACGCTGCCCCGGGGAAGTTGCCATTGGCCCAGCAGCTCATGCAGGTCCCGCTCCCCTGGCCTTTTCCAGGGCACCCACTTCGAATGATTCCTGCAACTTTGTTACCTGTTGCGAGAGCCTCTGCGCAAAATGCGCCAGCCCGCCAAGCCACAGCGGCCCCGCTATCCGAATCGCTACCGACAGAGTCCCGCAGACGGCCATCAAGGTGAGAAATTGCGCCAGAATGTTGATCTCCGTCGAGAATTCGAGATTCTTACTTTGGCGCGCCGCTTCGGCATGCTCGCGTATCACTTTCCGGACCATCGCGGAGTTTTGGCGCACCCAAACCAGCGCCACCTTTTTTCGTTCGTGCTGGAACAATCGCTCGATACTGCCAGCTCTAAGCCCGCGGACGAATTCCCAGTCGGCGCGGGAGAAGATCCTGGAGACAAATTCTTCTGGGCACGGTTCAGTTGCGTCCTCTTCACTGGGCACCGGCGCCGGCTCCTGCAATTGGCGTGAAGCCATCCATCCCTTTGTCGCCACCGCCATCAACAACAGCAGCAGCACCGCTCCGGCGATCAGGCTCGAAAACTCGATCATGAGCATCATGAGCGCACCGCCTTTCGCAGGTATCCGCGTGTTTCTTGCAAACGCCGCTGCGTCGCCGCCGCAACCATTTGATATTCCCGCTCCAACTGCACGCTGCTCTCCGCTTCAGGGATTATCTGGTACGACCACAAATGTCCCAGCCACAAACTCAGCGCCACTAGATAGGATGCGGAATACGCATAAAACCAAAAATCCCGTCCCGCGCCGGAAACAAACGTCAGGCAAATCACTCGTTCGGCGACGAACAACCCGTACCCAAGCAATATGCCCCGCAAATTCCTCCCAAACGGTATCGAATAGGACGCGAACACAGTGACTAGCGCCACAATCGAAATCGCTTGCACCGTTCGCAGCGCCCGCTCTATCTGCAGCGCCGTAGTGTCCGTCAGCAAGTGCGGATCGCTCCACAACGCGGCGGCGGCTTTAGCCAGGGCCAACACAAATAACAACAGCAGGATTTTCCGCGCCATTTTTGCAGTCCCCGGATAGGCCGCGAGTGCCAACCGGTAGATCTCGAACACGATCCAGCAGCCAAGGATCAAAGCCAGAAACTCCGTAGTCCAATAAACTGAGCTATAGAGCTGCTCGTTCCATCGATGAATGAAAGAACGAAGAATGGACTGCGAGAGAACAAAGAAAATGTATGCGTAGAAAACCGGGTAGCGAAAGATCAGGCGCCCACACACTCCTCGAGTCAGCAGGAAAACTTCCAATGCGATGCTGCTCCACCAGATCGATTGGCTGAGCATGCTTCTCCAGGCAGTAAACTATTCCGGCAAGACTTGCGATGCGAAATACTAGCATGAGTCGCGGGAAGGATGCGGCGCATCTTTCCCGCGACTCGCTTCTTTTCGCTAGGCAGCAAATGCCAGCGGCGGCCTGGGCAGAGGATCTCCTCCATCAACGAACTCCGACCGTTGCGGCGGTCGTGGCAACGGATCGCCGCCGTCTGCCACAAGAGGAGGCCTCGGCAGTGGATCACCTCCATCGGCCTCGATCGCCGGCCTGGACAGCGGGTCGCCCCCATCGGCGACTAGGGGCGGTCGCGGCAATGGGTCTCCTCCATCCGCAACGATAAAGGGCTTCTGCTGCGGCTTTGTTGCGCCCCCTACTACCGCACCGTGGTGCGCGGTTATGCCCAGCAGCAACACCGACGCAAGACACACCAACAGAATTTTCATAAAACGCATGATTTCCTCCTCTTAAGATTCCGGGGCGAGCGAAAACACCGACTCTCGCCCAGGCGCAAAACATGGGCGCAGCCTACGGCTTGCTACTGTTTCGCTTTTAAGAGAGAGATGTCTGGTCGGAATTCCGACCAAAGACGAGCTCTACGATCAAATCGCGGCGTTACTATGGAAGGAATCGTGATTAGAGACGCGTGACTTAACTCGCATAAACACCCCTTCCGTTGCGGCAACTTCTTGCGGCCCAGATTCCGGGAGCCAGCGCATCCAGTATTCACCGCTGGTTGCGATCACAAGCGATCCGCGGCCTCCTCGGTGCTTGCGGTCGGTGGCGTTACGCTCTTGGTGAAAATTTGCGCGCTCGAAACAATTTTCTCCAGTTGCTTCATGATCTTGGCTGTGTCCGCTGGCTTTTTGAAGCCGTCAGGGTCAGGGGTTTCTTCCGAAGCCACTGTGAGTAAGAATTCGTAGCAGGTTCCCTGCGAATATCCCGCGTAAGCGCGTTCAAGCACTTTGGTCCCGGCTGTTTCACTCTCGTGCTCGCTCCACCGAAACACGATTCTTTGGATCGTCGTGGTTCTCGGACTGCTTTGGTTAGATCCCAGAAGACTTGCCTCCCGGCAGCTTTTCTCTGTGCCCGCCTCACTGACCACCAATTGCAGCGACCCATGCTCAAACGTGGTGTTCGGATAGCCGTCTTCCGGGATCAGTACAGTCGCCAGCAATGTTGCTCCCGGTTGCTCGCTGTCGAAATCTTCTTGTCTTTTCAGAAAGAACGAACGCTCCTGCACATCCCCTTCTTCTAAGGAATAATTTCGCGGATAGCGAAACGAAATCCCCTCTTCCGGATTGTGGTAAGTGGAAAGGAACGCTTCATGCGGCGCATCTTTATGCAAAGGCCGCGCGTGTCTGGTAGTCAAGGAAGCTTGGCTCGCGTCCTTGCCCGGACCTGCGGAAGTTGCACGGATCTGGGCGTGCGGTGTCTCTGCCGGTCGCGCAGCCTCTGCACCGCAGCCAGCAAGCTCCATCGAGCCAATTGCAGCCAAAAGCACAATAAATAGTCTGCGCCTCAGCATGGTCGCCTCCTGCAAAGCAGCAGCTAGCCAGCAAATAGGCAAGAGACAAGCCACAAGTTAAGTCGTTGTATGGTAGGTATTTAGATACGAACGAACCGCCAGCGTGCGTTGCTCAGGGTACACGATGTTGCTTGCCGCACGCGCTCAGGACGCCCCGCCGCTATTTCGTTACCGCGGCTCCCGGTCAGGAGCCACCCATTCCCGTCTTGCTCGGCGGTCTCGCACCACATCGAAGCTGTAAAATAGCCGGAACCGGTCGCGGTCCGTTCCGAACGCCGAGACGGCCGTGTTGTGGTGCAAAATGCCTGCTTTCATGATCGCGAACGTGGCGTCAGCCGCATGATCAAAAGCAAAGTACGCTGCCATCGCAACATGCGCGGCGTGCGTCCAGGCAGGCTTTGGCAGCCTTCCGGCCTTCCACGCTTCCCACGAATCGTTGCAATGCTGCCTCGCTCTCCAGCAACGCGAACGCCTGGTGATTCATCGTAGGCTTGGTGGAATCCGTGTTTCCCGATACGGTAGAATGCGTGTCCATTTCAATTTCTATCTCCTGCATCATTGCATAAATGACGAATCACAGTGAAAGGAATCCGGCTGACTACCAGCAAATGCTGCAGGTCGCCATCGACGAAGCGCGCCACGGCCTCGCCGAAGGCGGCATTCCCATCGGCGCCGCCCTTTTCGATCGTGACGGAAACCTGCTGGGGCGCGGGCACAACCGCCGCATCCAGGAGAACGATCCTTCCATCCACGGAGAAACCGACGCCTTTCGCCATGCCGGACGGCAGCGGACCTATCGCGATAAAATCATGGTCACCACGCTGGCGCCCTGTTGGTATTGCAGCGGACTCGTCCGACAATTCGGCATCCCCATCGTAATCGTCGGCGAGTCCGTCAACTTCCACGGCGGCATCGACTGGCTTCGCGAAAACGGCACTGAAGTTATCGACCTCCACTCCGCAGAATGCATCGACCTGCTCGCCGGCTACATCCGCAGAAATCCCGCCATTTGGAACGAAGACATCGGCGTCGACTGACCTGGCGACCGAATCCCCAAAACGCAGCGCGGACTGACCTCTCCAAAAATCTTCCCAAAGCAATACCAATCTCCCCTACACTCCTGGCCTATGAACGCAGACATCGACTGGGTCCGCGATCTGTGCCTCTCGTTTCCCCACGCAACCGAGCAGGTCACCTGGGGCGTTGATCTCACGTTCAGAATTAGCGGAAAGATTTTTGCGGTTACCGTTCTGGAACCAGCGAAGGTCTGGCTTTCCTTCAAATGTTCCGCCGAAAATTTCGCGGACCTCACCGAACGCGCCGGCATCATTCCCGCACCGTACCTGGCCCGCGCGCAGTGGGTCGCGTTGGAAACGAAAGACGCCTTGCCGAAAGAAGAGCTCGCCGGTCTGCTCCGCGAATCCTACGACCTCGTTTTTGCCAAGCTCCCCAGGAAAACGCGCGAAGCTTTGCTGCAACCGCGCCGTCTCTGCAACAAGCGAAAGCCCAACTCGCGTAAGCCCCGCAAAAGGTCCTGAATCATCCCCCGCCTTGCTGCGGCACAAACCCATGCACGTCAGCCGGAACGGCCTCGAGCGCCGTTTGATAATTTGACAAATATCTAAATCTGTGGTACACTATATGTCGGGAAGACAGCAACCGCCCTCAGAAGAGCGCTCTGTGCACTCGCTCTCTGACTCAGACAAAAGGAGCCGCATGACTACCGCCACCGCACCGAAGAAACTCTATCTGTTTCGCCTGAGCACCACCGCCATTCCGCTCCCCGGCGGCCAAACCCTGGAAATGAGTTCCGGCTGCTACCTCGTCGAAACTGCTGACAACAAGCACATCCTGATCGATTCAGGAATGGCTCCCGACGCCCCGCTTTCGCCCGCGCCTCCCTCCACCAATGAAAAAAACGTCCTCGAGCATCTCGCCGAGCTCAATGTACGCCCGCGGGACATCGACATTCTCGTCTGCACGCATTTCGACGTCGACCACGCTGGCTACCATGACGCGTTCACGAACGCCGAGTTCATTGTCCAGCGCGAACACTACGCCCTGGCCCTCAACGGCCACCCGCGCTTCGCCGTCGCTCGCCCGCATTGGGACCACCACGCGCTGCGCTATCGCCTCGTCGACGGCGACACCGAACTCCTCCCCGGCATCACTTTGCTCGAGACCAGCGGCCACGCTCCCGGCCATCAATCCGTCCTCGTCCGCCTACCCCAAGCCGGCCCAATTCTCCTGGCCATCGACGCCGCAGTGCTGCAGCGCACCTTCACCGTCGAGCGCAAAGCCTGGCCCGCCGACGACAACGAGCAGCAACTCCGCGCGAGCACCAGGAAACTCCTCGACCTCGTCGAACGTGAACAAATCAAATTGGTAGTCTTCGGCCACGATGGCCATCAATGGAAGTCCCTGAAGAAATCGCCCGAATTTTACGACTGATGATGGCGCAAAGCGTGGCAAACGCCATCATCAATCGCTACTGCTCATTCGGTCTTGGAACGAAAACTGGGACTGCAACGCAAGCGGTTTTCCATCCAGCTCGGCGTAGGGGTAAATAAAATAGTTGAGCGGTTCGCCTTGCTGGGACGGGTCCAGCCGGATGTCTCGCCCAACGCTAAACTGCAGGCGATTGTCGTCATGCGCCCCGAAAAAGTAATTCTTCTTTTCCGGATGCTTCCAAGCCTCTGAGGCATCCACTGGAATCCACCCGTACGGCTCGACATAGAACTGCGCCCAGCAGTGATATCCCGGAATTGTTCCAACATGCTGCTCCGCGGGCAGCGGAAAGCCAATCTCGAAGCGCGCGGGAATTCCCGCCGCCCTCACCATGCCGATGAACAGCGAATGAAAATCCGTGCAGTTGCCGCGTTTGGCCGTGCACGCCCATATTGCATCGCCGTTTCCCCAGCCGGTTCCAGACTTGTCGTAGCGCATAGTGGCGATCACGTAGTCGTAGATCGCGCGCGCTTTCACTAGTGGATCTTGAATCCCGCGTGTCTCCTGCGCGGAAAGTTCCCCAATGACTCCCCGGAGCGGCACGCGGCGATCCGGTTGCAAGAAGCGTCGCAGATCTCCCGCGCCCACTCCCGTGTTCGCGGCGATCGGATTCCCCCCGAGCGCAACCCGATGCTCCTGCCGCGTCACCTGAAAAGTAACGCGAACCTCTGCCGGCCCGGCGACCTTTGCCGCTGGAACCTCCAGATACGCATACTCATTGCCATATTCCGAATCCCGATGCGTTGTGTAAGAGAATGGAGATTCGATTTTCAATGCGCTGATCGCCTGGTACGGATCCGATTGCGGCAACGGAATCCAAATCCTCGAAATTTCTGCGTCCGCGGGCAAGCCCGGAATTCTGGTCAGGTATGTAAATTCGAAACTGCGTGCAGGAGCGCTCGCCTGCGAAAAGACAGAAACACCGCTCACAACAACGGCGATCACCGCAACACAAGCAAACGCCACAACAAAAGTCTTGAGCGATTTCATGGCGAAAACCTTCCTCCAAGCCAACCGGGCCTGGCTCTAAACAGGGTTCACGACCTCAAACTTCAAAAGGAATATTTGCCGGCGGGACCCGCGGTTAGCGGGCGGTTCAAGTGAAGCCACTGGAAGATCGCAGCATACTCAACTCTAATAGCACCGACGGCTACTCGTTTGCAAGCACTTCCGTTCTACGGCGGTGGATGCAAATTCCGATATCCCTGCCAAGGCGCATTGGAACTGCATTCACCTTATTGACTATTTAGCAGAAACGGTACCGAAGCAAGATTAGAACGTTTAAATCTCTGCGATACTTTTAAGTAGATCCCATGCGAGGTTCGCGCCGTCTGGAAGGCACTGAAGCCTTTTTGTGTGCGCGAAATGATCGCTGAGGAGGTGTGATGTGTCTGCTCCGCAAGCACACGAGGGAATCATCCTTGTAGCCGATGATAACGACGCTAACCGCGAGCTCCTCTCCGCCCTACTGAGCGCAGAGGGTTACCAGGTGGTCTGTGCAGCAGACGGCCAGCAAGCATTAGATCGCGTGGCTAGCGACTCGATCGATCTCGCGTTGCTGGATGTGGTTATGCCCCGCCGAACCGGGTTTGAGGCTTGTCTGGCGATGAAGTCCAAACCGGAAACTCGCTTGATCCCCGTGGTACTGCTCACAAGTTTGAACAGCGACGACGACCGCATCCGCGGGATCATGTGCGGAGCTGACGATTTCCTCAGCAAGCCAGTGAATAAGCACGAGTTGTTGGCTCGCGTGCACTCCCTGCTGCGCTTGAAGCAATTCACCGATGAGTTGGACAACGCTGAGGCCGTACTGTTCAGCCTCGCCTTGAGTATTGAGGCGAAGGATCCCTATACCGAGGGGCACTGCGACCGCCTTTCGAAGTATTCCGTCTCGCTCGCCGAGAAGCTGGGTTTGCCCGAGGACCTGCGCGTCGCTCTGCGTCGAGGCGGCCTTGTGCACGATATCGGCAAGCTGGCCGTGCCGGAGCACATTCTGCTCAAGCCTGGACCACTGAATCCGGAAGAACGCAAAATCATGGAGCAACACACGATCGCCGGAGAGCGAATTTGCGCGCCGCTCCGGTCCTTTCGCCACGTGCTGCCGATCATTCGCCACCACCATGAAAAATGGGATGGCTCGGGGTATCCCGACGGGCTGAAAGGCGAGCAAATTCCACTCACCGCGCGCATCCTTCAAATCACGGACATTTATGACGCGCTAAGCACCGACCGGCCGTACCGCAAGGCCCTTCCCACGGAAAAGGCTCTTGCGATCATGCGGGAAGAAGTAAAGCGCGGCTGGTGGGATCGCTCGATCTTGGACGAGTTCGAGGCGCTCGTTCATGGTTATGAACCGGTGCAACCGGCGGGGTCCGGTCACAAATAATGACCACCGGCACTCATGGGCAAGGCGGTGGGAGCAATCGATGGCCGCGCGAAAGGCGTCTGATCGTTGTTGCACTCGTTGTGGCGGCGGTCATCATGCTGTTGGTCGGCTGGGAATCGTATCGGGATACGATTCGCGTTGCCGACGCTGCCGAGGCGCGGAAGCACAGCTTCGAAGTTCGGGCGGTGCTTGCTGATACGGCTGCCCGCCTCGTAGATGCAGAAACCGGACAGCGAGGCTTTCTCCTCACTGGAGATGAGACCTACCTTGAGCCATATCGCGGCGCCATAAAAAATGTCAACCGTCTAATTACTGAATTAAGGAATTTCACGGCTGACAATGCCAATCAGCAGAAACGTATTCTGGAGCTCGAGCCGCTAGTAGAGAAGAAATTGGCGGAGCTGCAAAGAACCATCGATCTCCGCAAGACGGAGGGATCGGCAGCGGCCAACGCGGTGGTCCTTGCGGGCGAAGGAAAGCGGTGGATGGACCAGATCCGCACGGTTCTCGCGGATCTGCAGGAGGAGGAAAATCGCTTCCGGGCCCTTCGCACCCTGGAAATGACTGACGCTTTGAGCAGGACTTCTCGGATAGTTGTTGCAGGGAACCTGTTGAGCGCATCGCTTCTTTTTGTGGTCTTTGTACCGCTATTCCGCGCATTGTCGGCACGCAAGCGAGCGCAAGAAGATTTGCGGAAAAGTGAAAAGTGGCTGTCGACAACCCTTGCGAGCATTGGCGACGCGGTGATCGCCACGGACATGAACGGCGCCGTGACCTTCATGAATCCTGTGGCCCAGTCCCTCACCGGGTGGAGCCTGGAGGAAGCCCGGGGAAAGTCCATGGATCTGGTCTTCGACATCGTGAACGCGGAAACGCGCCGCCCTGTCGAGAATCCCGTCAAGAAAGTTTTCCGCGAAGGGAAAATAGTGGGTCTTGCCGACCACACGGTCTTACTGTCCAAAAGCGGGCGGGAATTTGATATTGAGGATAGCGCGGCCCCTATTCTTACCGATCAGAGCGAAAGCTTAGGAGTCGTACTTGTTTTCCGGGACATTACCGGGCAAAAAAGAGCCGAAGACGAACGGCGGCGTACGCAAATCTTCCTCGACTCCATCGTTGAAAATATTCCCGCCCTGATCTTCGTCAAGGACGCCAAAGAACTCCGGTTTGTTCGGGTGAATCGGGCGTTTGAGCAACTCCTCGGCTATAGCCGAGCAGAGCTAATCGGAAAGAATGACTATGATTTCTTCCCCACGGAGGAAGCCGAGTTTTTCACGACGATGGATAGGCAAGTCCTGGAAGCTGGCACGCTTTCGGATATTCCTGAGGAGAGCCTGCACACCAGGCACGGGAAGACTCGGGTACTCCACACCAAGAAGATTCCCCTCTCGGATGGAAGTGGCAATCCACAGTATCTCCTGGGCATCTCCGAAGACATTACCGAGCAAAAGCAGGCAGAGGAGGAGCGCAGGCGTCAACAGGAAATCCTGCAATCCATCCTTGGGAGCATGGCGGACGGCGTGGTGGTCGCCGATAAAGACGGGAAGTTTCTCCTTTTCAATGACGCAGCAGAGCAGATGATAGGTTTGGGTGCCACGGACGAGACTCCCGACCAGTGGTCTGATCGCTATGGCACGTATTTGCCTGACGCGGTGACCCCGTATCCGCCCAACGAACTGCCCTTGGTCCGTGCAATACGGGGCGAGAATGTTGACGCAGCCGAGGTCTTCATCCGCAACGCGAAGGTGCCGGAAGGTCGTTTACTCAGTATTACGGGCAGAGCTCTCAAGGATCAGAATGGGACTCTGCGGGGCGGCGTCGTCGTCCTCCACGATATCACCTTGAAAAAGCGCGCCGAGCGGGCCCTCGTCCGGGCAAAGGACGAGGCAGAACGCGCCAGCAAGTTCAAGGATCAGTTTCTCTCCACCATGAGCCATGAACTGCGCACACCGTTGAACGCCGTTCTGGGTTTTTCCGACCTGCTCGCCGATGAGCGTTACGGCCCGCTGAATGATCGCCAGCAACGTTACGTCAACCACATACATACTGGCGGGAAGCACCTTCTAAAACTAATCAGCGACATTCTTGACCTCTCCAAAATCGAAGCGGGAAGAATGGAGCTCGCCCGTGAGCATGTGGCGGTCGCGCCGGCGTTTGCGGAAGTGATCAGCGGTCTCTACCCGCTTGCGGAAAAGAAGTCGCAGGTATTAGTCCAACAGGTTGAGGCCAATCTGCACGTCCAGGCAGATGCTATGCGGTTTAAACAAGTGCTTACGAATCTAGTAGGCAACGCGATCAAGTTCACGCCGGAAGGTGGCCGCATCGAGATGGTCGCGAGTCGGATAGATGACCAAGTCCGCATCGAAGTGCGCGACAACGGCCCGGGAATTCCAGCCGACGAACAACAGCGGATCTTTGAGGCGTTCTTTCGCCTGACACAAAACGGCAACACTACGGAGGGTACGGGCCTGGGACTGGCCATCACTGCGCGCCTGGTCGAATTACATGGCAGCAAACTAGGGATCAAAAGCCAACCCGGCGAGGGTGCCTGCTTCTATTTCTGTCTTCCCTTCATTGCCACCACTCAAGATCAACCCTCTCAGACCTCCGTGCCCATGTTAAGGGCAGGCAAAGCCCCGCGGATTCTTGTCATTGAGGACAATGCGGCGACGGGTCAACTCATCCAGTCGCAACTGGCTTCTTCAGGCTATGAGACGTTGAGGTGCGACAAGCCGGAGCGCGCCACGGATGTGGCCGCTGAACACCGGCCGGATGCCATCACTTTGGACCTCCTCATGAAGCCAGTCCACGGATTGGAGGTTCTACTGCAATTGAAAAATGACTCGCGAACGTCAAAAATCCCCGTCATTGTCGTAACCATTATGGACCAGCCTGCCATCGGAAGTGCTCTCGGTGCCGACGAGTATTTGATTAAACCGGTGGACAAATCGACCTTGCTATCTGCCGTGGAGCGATGCCTCAGGTCACGCGGAGGCGCAGCCCCGGCAAGGACCATCTTGGTGGTGGAGGACGACGTATCAACGCTCGAGATGATTGTCGAGTTGCTCAGCGGGTACGGCTATGCCGTCAGTACGGCAACGGATGGAGATCAGGCCCGCGCTAGTGTGGCTGAATCTTTGCCGGAGCTTGTAATTCTTGACTTGGTGCTCCCCAAGATGAGCGGTTTTGAATTGCTCGCTGAATGGCGCTCCAATCCTCGCACAGCCGAGCTGTCCGTGTTTGTACTGACTAGCAAGGATCTTACCAAAGAGGAGGAAAAGTACATCCACGCGCATGCCGAATCGCTCTTTCGAAAGCAGAATTCTTGGCGAGAACCCTTGATCAAACAATTGGAGCGCGTGGTAACCTCCCCGTCTTTGGAGAATGCGTGAAACATTGCATCCTCGTTGTCGAAGACAATCAGCTCAACCGCGAGCTTCTCCGTGATTGGCTAGAAGTCGAAGGTTATGAGGTTTGGTCCGCGGCAGACCTGAACAGCAGTTACGAGGTTTTTGCGAAGCGGCTTCCCGATGCGATCTTACTCGACATCAATCTCGGCAAAGAAGACGGCCTCGCTCTCGTCACATGGATGAGCCAAAAGTCGGAGACGCGTGAGATTCCGGTGATTGCCGTGACGGCCCATGCCATGGCTGCGGAACGCGAGCGGATCTTGAATGCTGGCTGCTGCGCCTGTCTCTCGAAACCAATTGATTTTCAACTGCTTCGAGAAGAATTGAGCCGCTGGTTGCTAAACTCGAAAACGTCGCGGATCAATTTTTAGCTTTGCTACCATCGTAGCTTCACCGGAATCGCGTTCGCCACAGGAGCGATATTTTGTCTGCACGGGTTCTTGTTGTCGACGACGATCCGCTCACCGGTGAACTCATCGGCGAGATCCTCCGCTCGGCCGGCATGGACGCCAGCTTTTTAACGAGCAGTATCGAAGCCGCCGGGCGTCTGAAGCGGGAGAAATATCATGCCGTTTTTATCGATATGCGCATGCCCCCGCCAGATGGCGTGGAATTAGCGCGTCAAATCCGCGCTTCCCGCGTCAACGCATCCACGGTCATCGTGATGATCACCGGAGAGGAAGAACGGACGCTGATGAAACGTGCCTTTGACGCTGGCGTTGAGTTTTTTCTTTTCAAGCCTGTCGAGCGCAACAAGCTCCTAAGATTGGTCCGCGTTGCGGAAGGGTCGATCGAGCGGGAACGGCGGCGCTTCACCCGCGTTCGGCTTCGCTGCTTGGTCTCGCTAGAGGCCGCCAAGGACCGTCTTAAAGGCACAACCGTGGACCTAAGCCTTGGGGGGATGCTTGTTCAGTCTCACCGGGTATTTCCAACCGGCACACTCGTCACGCTGAGTCTGGAACTCGAGGCCGGCAAGCCCCCCGTGCTTTCAGATGGGCGGGTAGTCCGCACCGTAGGAGCGGATTCCATGGGCGTTCAGTTTGAAAACCTGGCCGCAAAGGAAAGTACGCGCCTGCAAGAATTCCTTCTGCCGTTGACTCTCGCGGCTTCTTGATCCAAAAGCCGCTCGCTCCGATCCGACTCTGCATGATGCGAAACCTTGAATGGAAAATGGGCGAGCGTCGCACCGTATGCCGTGAAGCCTAAATTACACGAGCCCTAAGGCCGGTCTTGGTCGTCATACTCCGGTGGAACATCATCCATTGGGACCTCGCGAGTCCGTACTTCGCCCCGGTCCGCGTTCGGTGCATTCTGCACGCCGTCTACAATTCCCGCTTCAAACGCCTGACCCTCTTCCAGCAGCTCTTTGGGGCTCTCAAAATCCGCGCCTTCGACCACCGAAACACCTCGGTAGTCGCCCGCGCCGCCGCCGACTCGCGCCGACCTCGCTTTCGGTCGTATCGCTGACAGAGGCACCTTCTCGATACTTTGGTTGGCCAGCACATCTTCGTTCTCGCGGACCCGTCTCCTGCGCGCCGCTCGCTTGCGCTTGGTTGAACTCTTCTTATTTCCGCTCCTCGCGCGCAATCTTGCTTTCACCGAAACTCCGCTCTTGCTCGCTGCTCGCTTCTTGCCGCTCTTCTTGTTCTTCTTTTTGTTTTTCTTTTTCATCATCGCACTCCGTGACGGCGCCGACCAATTCGGAAGGATCACAAATCCTTCGGAACCGCCGCGCCTCATTTCACTCTACGCCCTTTTTCCAAATCAACAAACTCCACGCTCCACGGCCGCGCTCCCAAATCCAGACGCGCCACCGTAATCGGCAAGTTGAATCGCCGCGGCCCCGCACTACCCGGATTTATGTATACAACTCCATCTCGCTCGCTGCGTCCGGGCTTGTGCGAATGCCCACTGACTACGATGTGAAATCCCGCCGCCTTGGGATCCAAATCCAAGGCATTCGAATCATGCAGGACATAAATATTTATTGCTCCCGCTTCCGCCACCGCTGTCTCGGGCAGCGATTTCGCCCACCCCGACGTATCCACATTTCCGCGCACCGCCACCACCGGAGCAATCTGTCGCAGCGCCTGTAGTATTTTGGAATCGCCAATGTCCCCTGCATGAATAATCAGATCCGAGCCACGCAGCGCATGCAGCGCTTCGTCGCGTAGCAATGCGTGCGTATCCGAAATCAGTCCGATTTTTTGCGGTTTTTTTCCCAGCCGAGTTCGGTGGATTTTCAGCAGGCGATTTTCGCCGGGGAGGCACATCAAAAAGATAGTACAGAAATGCGGTGCGAAGATACGAAAGGCTCGCCGATTCGAATTACAGAGAGGAAACCTTGGAAGAGACTGGGCGCCTCATCGGTCTTGCGCCAGGGATCGGAAAAGCCATGTGCCAGAAATTCGGATCCGCTTCGGTGAATTCGATCGCGACGTAGCGTTTGCCGTCGCGCGTGCGGCGGATCGACACCACTTTGCCTTCTACTCTTTCTCTTGTGATTTCGTTCTCGAGCTGGAGAATTTCGCCCAGCACCACGCCCTGTTCTAGCTCGATTGACGCGCCGTGCAGACTCACGGAATGCGACAGCGCCCTCACGGAAAATTTCTCGCCGATTTCGGTTTGCCCGCTCACTCGCAGCGGCACAGTGAGCATCACCCGCACGGTGCGGCGGCGCTCTTTGCAGCGAAAGTGAATGATCGCCATGGGGACAGCTACCTCATACTCGGCCGCCGGTGCCCAAACGGCCGCAATGATTCTTGTCGCACTACTCGCAATCGACCGCCGAAAAAGCAACTACGCGTGTGAACAGAATGCTGAAGTGAACCGATGAAATCGCGGAGTAGGCTGCTACGAAAGCACGTCCACACAACTGCTATTCTGGATTCACCCCGGACGCGTGACAATGGCATGAAGGTACCACATTTGCCCAAGTGGAAACAGTACATCAGTACTTGCCTCCAGATGCGTTGACCGCTTGCCTCAGAATCCCAACAATCGGCCCGCGAATTCGGATTCCGCTGCGCGGAGAGCTCGCCGGAAAGTGCTACCGCCCCCGTTGTGAACCTGGGAAATTCCAGAAAGTAGCAGTTTCCTTCCACTGTTTACCCTCCGGAAACACCAAAAATATGGTTGTTGCTGTCCGGCGATGCGTTCGAGACGATAGTAATAGTACTACCCCCGTTTGGGAATATCTTTATGGAGGGAAGAATGCGTAAATTGTTCATTCTGTTCGGCTTGGTTCTATTCGCGACCAGCATCGCGCAGGCCCAGGAAACCCGGGGCATGGAGATTTCCGGACAATATCAGTATGTCCGAATCAATCCTGGCCAGGGTGCTCCTAGCGCCAACTGCCAAGGTGCAGGTGGCACGTTCGCGGCCAACGTGAATAGCTGGCTCGGGCTTGTCGGAGATGTCGGCGGCTGCAAAGTCACCGGGATGCCGGCGGGCAGCTCGTCCCATGAAATCAACTATCTGTTCGGGCCGCGGCTGGCATATCACAACTCCGGCCGCCTGACTCCTTACGCGCAGGTGCTGTTCGGCGGCGAAAGACTGACGGCCAGCGCAACCGGCTTCCCGTCCGCGTCGTCGAATTCGTTTGCGATGACGTTCGGTGGGGGCGCTGACTTTACGTTGACGCGCCACCTGGCGTTCCGCGCGATCCAAGTCGAGTATTTGTACACGCACTTTGGCGGCGCAAGACAGAACAACATGCGTCTCCAGAGCGGCTTGGTCTACCGCTTCGGCAAGTAAGCAGTTCCGATTCATGGCAAAGCCCCGCCTTGCGGCGGGGCTTTGCTTTTAGGGTAGCGATCCGATTCGCAATAGAAGGGCGAGAGTTCCGTTCTCACACGGTCGCGTACGCCCAACACCACTTATTTTCCGGGGCCGATCATCGGTAACGCCGGTGCCCTGCAGACTGCCGGTAGCCAGGTGACACCTGTCGGTAAGAGGATTACTCACCGATACTGCAAATCTCAGCTGTCGTGTTTTCGACACCGGGCAGTCATTCTCTTGACATGCGGCGGTCCTCCCTCGCGAATAGTTAACGCATACCGAGATAACTCACCTTTTCTCAATATCGTTAAGAGGGCTTGATTTCACGCTGGCGTGAAAGGATTGGAACTGCTTTTGCTCCCAGGGAGTTCTGTATCGAGAATGGCGCTCAAGGCTCCCTTTCGTGCATCGAATCGGCGACTACTCGACACCCAGAAAGCGAGCTGTTTGCGAAACTCGCCCGATGCTGTCCAAGTTCTAGGAAGGACCACAAAATGCAAAATCAGGATTTAGGCCCTCTCCAACCAGTTCATAACGTGAAGCCATACAAGCGCGTGCAAGGCATCCACCAGTTAGAGCATTTTTTTAGAGTTGCCGCTGGCTTGGAGATTGATAAAGAGGACATCAGGCGTTACTACGAGTTTGTCCAACAAAAAATAGCCGACTTGCTGCTCATGGCCCAGCGCACTGCGAAGGCGAATGACAGGATCAGGGTAGAGCCGCGGGATCTTCCTATTACCAAGGGACTTCAAGAGAGCATTTACGCGTTTGAGGCATTGGACGTGGACATCGGGCTCGAGCGGATATTGGAGAAGGCCGTTCCGGAGCCGCAGATCGATCTCGCTTACAGCGACGAAATAGAGGCGCGCTTGCCGGCAATTGCGGGCGGGCTAAGTTTTGCAGTCGCGCGCACGTTCACGATCATCGATCCGCAAAGTAAGCATCCTGCAACGCAACAGTGGGAGCGCGCGTTTCAAATCTTCGATTTGTTGCTGTAGACTCCGAGCCGCCCCGAAGAGCGTCGCACAATGCGCTAGCTCTGCCAGACTTCGAGATGCCTTGTGCGTGCTCCCTGGCATCCTATGTTCAATGTCAATTCAGTGTTGACGGAGGTCTTGTATGCCTGTCATTCGTGCCTGCAGCCATTGCGGACAGAAGAACCGTGTCCCAGCCAAATATCTGGCCAGCACCGGCCGTTGCGGAGCTTGTAAATCGCCGTTGCCGCCGATCGCGGAACCGCTCGCGGTCGACGATGCGTTATTCGATGAAGTCGTTCAAAATGTTCCGGTTCCGGTACTCGTGGATTTCTGGGCAGAATGGTGCGGGCCGTGTCACGCCGCTGCTCCTGAAGTCGCACGAACCGCTGCTGACATGGCAGGCAAGGCAGTAGTGCTAAAGGTCGATACAGAGAAATACCCGCAACTTGCTGGGCGCTTCAATGTTCGTGGCATACCCAACTTCGTGGTGCTCTCTGGCGGCCGGGTGGTAATGCAGCAGGCCGGAGTGGTAAGCCACGACCAGATGGAGCAGTGGCTCAGGTCCGTCGCTCCTGTTTCGGCCTGAGGAAAACAAGCCGCGACCAAGGCACCTCACGTAAGCGGGCACCTAAGCGTCCACTGCGAAAGCCGCGACGCATCACTGCCGTAGATATGTGAATTCGCCGGACGGGTCTCTCTCCTTCAGAGCTTTCACCTGTCCATTCTCCAGGACGAACTCGTAGATGACGTCGGCAAAGCGCGGAGTCCTGAACTGGAAACCTTTGACAGGGACGAGCTTCTGTGGAGGTCCGCCGGGAAATTCGAGCGAAAGGCCGGCACCCGGTTGATAGGTGACTTGGAATTTGACTTTTGCGGGTGTGAGGTAGGTTCCCGCAAGGCTTTGCAGAACTTTTGCATCCAGAGTTTCGGGCTTGCGCGTGAAAACGACTTGGGCTTCGTCCAGGGAGATGACTGCGTTATCCACGTCGCCTTGGGGATTGGTGCGGAAGTTGACCGAGAATTTTCCGTACTGCTCGTCATCGGGCGTGTCGAAGCGATCGTAGTGGAAGTGGCTCATCGGAAACTGAAATTCATGAAATCCAAACTGGAGCTGATCGCCAGCGAGCCCGATTTTGAGAATGCCGTACGCCGGGTTCTCATATTCGCCGGCGTAGTTAGCCAAGGGATGAGAAGGCTTGGTGTTGGCCACGCGGTCCGCGCCCGCTTTCGCTCGCGCTTCGGTGCCGGCTTTTTTGTTGGCAAGCCGTTGTTGTAGGCGGCGCTGGCTCCAAGGAGTCTGGTCCATGCCCAATAGGCGCTCATAGACGTTATAGCTGACGATGTTATAGAGAGGGGCGCTGTGATCGCTGATCACGAAGACGATGACGCCGATTTTGTCGTTGGGCATGAAGGACACCTGGGAGTGAAACCCCGGAAGGTCGCCACCATGAAAGGTGAGCAGGCGCCCGCGATAGGAAACCGTCTGCCGCCCCATCCCGTAGGCGGGATTTAGCAGTTCCCAATATCCCAGGGCCTCGCCGAGTGTGTTGGGCAACCCAATGGCCGGCTGTATGGTTGCCTTGAGCACATTTGCGGGCAGGACCTGTTTCCCGTTGTATTTTCCGTCATTCATTAAGGCAATGAGCCAGTGCGAGAGCTCGTCGATGTTGGAGATGATTGCGCCCGCGGGCGCAACGCCTTCGGTGTCCTCGTAGAAGGGGATTTTGTAAAGCTCGAAGGAGTCGCGCTTTTCGCGGAAGGGCACGCCATGGTCAGGATGCTGCGTCATATCGGAAATGGAGTACGTGGTGGAGCTCATATCGAGGGGCGTGAATATTCGCTCGCGGACGAACTGCTCCCAGGTCTTGCCGGACTTCAATTCGATGATCTGCCCGACGGCCGAGAACATAAGGTTGTTGTAGAGAAAAGTCTCTCGCATCGGCTCCTGAGGCTCGAGGTACTTCAACCTGTCGAACAATTCTTTCCTGGTGAAAGGCGACTTGAACCAGATCAGATCGTGCCGAGTTACTCCCGTGCGGTGGGACAACATGTCGCGCAAGGTGATGTTGTTGTTGAGCTGATCGTTGTAGAACTGGATGGTGGGGACGGAGTCGCGCACGGGCTTGTCCCAAGTCAGTTTTCCTTCTTCGACGAGCATCCCGGCGGCGACCGCGGTGAACAGTTTTGAATTGGAGGCAATTTGCTGGAGGGTCTTCGGCGTGAAGGGGAGCTTTTTCTCGTAATCGCGGTAGCCGTAGCCCTTGGCGAAGACCAGCTTGTCGTTGACTACAATTCCCACGCCGATGCCCGGTGTGTTCCAGTCTTTTAGCACTTGCTCCACGTAGGAGTCGAAGCCATCAAGCTTTTTGGTTATGTCGGGTTCTTGGGCGCGAGCGCGATGCGCGAATATCATCAGAGCGAGCGCCACAGCGAACGGGCAAATCCAGTTGCCGGCGCGAACGGGGCGAAGCCTACCGTCAAGAAACATGAGGCTGGAACCTCCTCTTTGGAATGCGTGGGAAATCTGCGCCCGCATTGTACTGCCTTGGCCTCCTTGCGCAAGAAATTATCAGTGATCGCCCGAACTCGTTCCGACCATGACGGCGTGTGCTGTCGCGCAGTGCGATTTTGAGAGCTGGGGTGAAAATTTAACTGTTAGGGGTTAACTGTATCTGATAAGTAGCAATCAGGTATTTATTCCGCGCGGCACGCGGCAAGTTCGCGCGAGAACCGGAACTACTGTCCCAGGTCTATGGATAGGGCAGGTACCTCCACAGATCGTTCAGCAGGCCGTTGCCGTTGGTACCGGCGGAATCGAAGCCTCCTCCGCCGAATAGCCAGAGTTGGTTGGACTTATCGAGCCAATAAGCAGGCTCAAAGCGAGATCCGGGATCGTCAACCACGTGTGGCCAGACGACGGGATTGTTCTGAATGCCATACAGACCCGCTTGGCCGACGGAACTTGGACCTCTCACCCAAGTCACTCCCACATCTCATCGAGATACGTGGGTTGGAGTACGACGTTGGGATTGGAGCTAAAACCGTAGCCGCCGAAAAGCCACAGATTACCGCCCAAATCGGTCCAAGTTGCAGAAGCTCTGAGGCCGCCAGGAGTATCCCTATTTATGGTTGGGGGTGCAGGAGGGGTAGGGGAGCGTTGCCCCTTCTGGTTACCCGAACTCGAACCGTTCATCCAGGTCCAGTCATTGTGCCCGCAATCGACGACGACGCTGGTGACGGTTCTGCAGAACTAGTCCAGCGCCGCTTAGACCGGTGACGCTTCCTCCGATGGAGACTGTTGCGGTCGAACACGTTACCTGGACGTTGCTGACCACCGCCGTTGCTGTGCCGCTACCGTTGGCGACGGTGCAGGTTTGCGCCGGGCTGGAAGGCGGCGTAAAAACCGAAACGTTGTAGGCCTTCCCGCTGGCGATCAGAGTCTTGAAGGTCGGAGATGGTGGCGAGGCTAAGAGGGTGCTTTTTCGACGAGCAGCGAGATGAGTTGCAGCGGGTTGGTGCGGGCGCGGTTTACGGTGGCGCCCCAGTGGAGGTGCGGGCCGGTGACGCGGCCAGTGGCGCCGACTTTGCCGAGGAGGGCGCCGGTGTCGACAAGGTCGCCGGGCTGCACGGAGATCGACTCGAAGTGGGCGTAGAGGGTGTAGAGGCCGAGGCCATGGTCAAGGACGACGGTGTTGCCGGAGAAATAGAGTGGCTCGGCGAGAACCACGCGGCCTCGCTGGGCCGCGTACACGGGTGTGCCGGCGGGGGCAGGAAAATCGACGCCGCCGTGGGGCGAGCCGGCTTTGCCGTTCAAGATGCGCCGTTTGCCGAAGTTGCCGCCGGTGGTAACTCCGGCGAGCGGGTAATGGAAGCGGCCGTCCCAGAGACGATCCGGCGTGATGGTGGCGAAAATGGCGCGGAGGCGCTGGCGCTCGGCTTCGGCGCGGGCCAGTTGTTCGGGATTGGGTTCGACGAAATTGGGGGCGACTTTGAGGCTTTCCGTGGCGAACTTGGCTTCCTTCACGTCGATTGTCGCCGAGCAGGAGATTTCTTCGGCGGATGCAGTTTTCGCGGTGAGTGTGAGCGGGTAATTTTCCGGCTTTAGCTCGAGGTCGACGCCGAGGAGGGCGCGCCAGACGTCGGGAGATTTTTCATCGGGCTTGGGCTCTTGCCAGAAGGGAATTTCGCGGTTGTCCCAAGTGGCTCTTATTTCCGCTACGGGTTGGGTGGCGCTGCGAAGTTCCAGGAGGAGGAGGCTGCCCTGGGCGGGGTCGGGAGAACTTAGGTGGAGGATGAGATTGTGGCCGCAATCATGAGTCGAGGGTTGGGTTGCGAGGGGTTTGCGAGTGCGGTGACGCGTGCGGGATTTTTGGGCGAGAGCAGGTGTGATCGCGAGGAACAAGACGCAGATAGCGGCAGTTATGCGCATCGGGTACAAATAAAGAATTTAACACAGGAAAGTGAGTGCAGAGCCGCCGGTCAACTGCCTTGAGATTTTTTCATAAGTGTGACAGCGTCGACGTTCAAGGCACCGCCCATCTCGCTGAGCAACATGATTGTTTCATCTGACAGATACAGCCCCCAAGGTTCTTCACCTTCTTCGTACTGCATAACCACTTCCAGATAGATGTCAGTCTCCGGTCCCTCGTACTTCCTGATTGTGGGAAAGATCTGCCTATGAGCGAGCAAGAGTTCTTTCAATCCCTTATCGGTGTTGTCGATGTCGATGGGTACGCGCGGTGTTTCCCAGTTCCACCACATCTCCTTCCCGCCGACCGGATCAACTGGGGCCTTTAGTTCCATGACCTTTGCATTCGGAAGATTCGTCGCTCGGTGGATGGTAAGAATTGTGTGTTCGTGGCTGAGAACGCGAAGGTACGCCTCAATAAGCATGATTTCCTAGTTCGCTCAGCTCGGTCGGCTAGTTTGGGGACCAGGCCATGCCGTCTACTCCGGGGGTAAGGTCGATATTGGGTTGAAGCTGCCAGGTGCGGAGGTCGAGGACGGCGATTTTTCCAGCGGGCATGCAGGTGATGTAAGCGACTGCGGCGTCCGGGCGGATGAGAATTTCGCCGGGTAGCTGGGGAACGTCGAAGGATTTCACCACTCTAAGAGTTTTCGTATCGATGGCGATGGCACGATTGGCCCGCGGGAGAACCGCGAGGAGAAAGCGACCGTCGGGGGTAGGCTCGGAGGCATAAGCGTAATCGGGGATGTCGATCCATTTGCTGATTTTGTCTGTGGCAGTGTCGATGACGGCGATGCGCGGAGCGCCCTGATCGTGCGTGAAGACGTGGGCACCGTCGGGGGATATGGAGATGCGTTGCACCACCTTGGCGACTGGGATGGTGGTGATGAGCTTGCGATTGGCGACGTCTACGACGCTGACCGTGCCGGCGTGGACGTTGGACGTATAGGCGCGGCGGCCGTCTTTGCTTAGCACGAACATGTGTGATTCGGGCTGGCCGGTGGGAACTTCCGCGACGACTTTGCGCGACACAGTGTCAATGATGTCGACAGCATTGGCGAGCTCGGCGCTGACGTAGAGAAGGCCGTCCGGTCCGAATACGGGTTGGTGCGGGCGCAAGGGTTTGCCGAGATCCATGGTGGCGGCAAGTTTGCGTTGCTGGAGATCGATGATGTCGATCGTTGCGCCGTCGCTGCCGGGCTTTCCGACGCCGGAGTTGCCGTAGATCGGAACGTAGGCGAACCGGCCGTCAGGGGAGACGGCGACCTCGTGTCCGTTGACGCCGACAGAAACCTTGGCGAGCTCATGACGACTTTCCGGATCAACGAGCAGCACCGTATGTTCTTTTTGATTGGCGACAACGAGGAGGCCCTGGGAGGACGAGGTGGATTTGCCGGTGTTAGCCATGAAAAAGGCGAGCAGGAGGAACGAAGCGACGACTAGCGCACGACCGAGAGACATGCCGCACCTCAATGTGGAGAGCTTTGCAGTGCGTCCATTGTCGTCGAAGAGATGGAAATATGCTAGACGCTAAGCGGTTTGCGGCTTGGCGGTGTTCGCGACTTTGGCGATGACCAGACCGGCAAGCAGCCAGGTCAGCGTGTAGTCGACGACATTCACGGCAGTGTACGCGCCGGAGTAGCCCCACCAGTTCCAGTTAGGGAGATCGGCGATGACGCTGGCGGCCAGTCCGCAGACGGCGAGGAAAGCCACGCGGCGCACATAGCTCAGTCCCGTGGTCTGCAGGAGCAGCCAGGTGAGCAGCAGCGCGGCGAACATCTGGCAGAGCAACTGCGTGATCAACACTTTCGGAAACGAGCCGAAGCCTTCTTTGCGGATGGCGGCAAACATCAACGGACCTTTCTGCATTTTCTGCATGCGGACTTCTTCGGCGGCTTTCTTTTGCTCCGAGTTCATGCCCTCCTGTGGAGGCGCCGTGGGAAGAAGATAATTTCCGGACTCCGCCGCGTGCGACGCAATGACGGCGGAGACTTCGTCTTCGTTTTGAAAGGAGCGCAACTGTTTTTGGTGCCAGGGAAGAACACTCCAAGAGATGAAGCTCCAAAGGAAGGCGGTGATACCACCAAGAACGGCGCCGAGGACGAGCGACTTGAGCATACAACCTCCAACCTGGAAATTTGGGGAGCCGACCGAGGGAGAGACGGGCGGAGTCTAACTCTAGGACGGGGCTCGATTCAAGGCTCTACCGGATGTTCCCTGAGGAGGTTGCTGGGTGTAGGCTAAGGGCCTCGGCCTGTGTACAAGGAGAAAAGCTCATGCGCGAATTCGAGGATGCCGGCGAGAGAAATGGCGGCGGATTGATTCAAGACGAAAAGATTGGCGGCGTGACACGCCGAGAGTTTTTGGAAATGGGTGTAGCGGCGACGCTAGCCGCTGGCACGGAGAAAATTGCCTGGGCGGCGGACACGAACGCTGAGGTGCCCCGGCGGGCGTTGGGTCGCACGGGCGAAAAAGTTTCGATGGTCGGCCTGGGTGGTTATCACATCGGCAGCCAGAAAGACGAGCAGGAGAGCATCCGCATCATTCGAACGGCGCTCGACAACGGAATCAATTTTCTGGACAACTGTTGGGATTACAACGGCGGCGAGAGCGAAGTGCGCATGGGCAAGGCGCTGCGCGACGGCTACCGGCAGCGCGCGTTTGTGATGACCAAGATCGACGGTCGCACGAAGAAAGCGGCAGCGCAGCAATTGGAAGAGTCGCTGCGCAGGTTGCAGACCGATCACATCGACCTGCTGCAATTTCACGAAATCATTCGCATGGAAGATCCCGGCCGCGTGTTTGCTGCCGGCGGCGGAATGGAAGCGGTAGTGGAGGCGCAAAAAGCGGGCAAGGTGCGTTACATCGGCTTTACCGGGCACAAGAGTCCGGACATTCATTTGAAGATGCTGGAGACGGCGGACGCGCACCAATTTCATTTCGATGCGGTGCAAATGCCTCTCAACGTGATGGACGCGCACTACAACAGCTTCGAGAAGAAAGTGCTGCCGGTGCTGGTGAAGAAGGAGATCGGCGTATTGGGCATGAAGCCGATGGGCGCGGGGATTATTCTTGGCAGTAAGACCGTGGAGCCGATCGAGTGTTTGCACTACGCGATGACTCTGCCGACGAGCGTGGTGATTACCGGATGCGATTCCGTTGCTTTGGTAGAGCAGGCGGTCAAGGCGGCGAGAACGTTTAGGCCGATGAGCGAAACGCAAGTAGTGACGCTGCTGGCGAAGACGGCCCCGGCGGCGCAGAATGGCGAATACGAGAAGTACAAGACGACCACCAACTTCGATGGCACGGCGCACAATCCGCAGTGGCTTGGGTAGCCGAAGGCTCAAATAACCCACAATTCCTTGCCTGCAATTGGCCCCGCTCCATCGCGATGGGGAGCCGCTAAGTCATTGTGTCTAAAGCCATATACAGCGGGGCTCGCTGAAGTTCTACACGTATCAATGGATTGTTGCGGGGGCTGCCTATAGATACCGTCCAAAGGCTGGCCCGTAAAAAACGTTTCAGGTTTCAGGAGAGGATCCATGAATCAATCTCTGGCTAAGGTGCTCTATGTGGCTGGTGTCACGACTTTTTGCACGTTTTTAGGATGCTGGGCGGTGCTGGCCCACCAGGAAAACACGCCTACCACCGGCGCGCAAAAGCACCAAGCCACGCGCCGGGGGAACCCGCCGTATGCCGATGAAAAGTTCGTGCGTGAAGCGGCGGAAGGCAGCATGGCCGAAATGAAGCTGGGTCAATTGGCCGAGGAAAAAGGACAGAGCGACGAGGTGAAAAGATTCGGCAAGCGTATGGTCGAAGACCACACGAAAGCGCTGGATGAATTGAAACAGATTGCCGTCCAAGAAGGCATCAACTTACCGACTGACGTAAGCCGCAAAGACGCCGAGACCTATGACCGGCTCGCCAAATTGTCGGGGCCGGAATTCGATAAGGCCTACGCGCAGGAGATGGTAAGAGACCACCAGAAGGACGTAGCCGAATTCAAGCGCGCGACATCCTCCGCTCAGAAGCCGGCACTCAAACAGTTTGCGCAACACGAGCTGCCGACGCTGGAATCCCATTTGCAACAGGCCAAGCAAATGATGGCGCATGTTTCGCGGGAAGGCATGAGCAAGGGCAAGGCCAGCGGAACCCCTTATCAGAGGTAAGTCGCTCTACACAAGTTGTGCTTCGCGGTACAAGAGCCGCTCCTCCTTCGCGGAGGGGAAGCGGCTTTCCGCGTTCGTGGTAGCCGCACTCCGACGCGCCGGCAAGATCCCGGACGCTGCCATGCAGACGGGCAGCTTAACTATTTCTTGTTTTCTTGACGTTGACGCTGGAGTTTGTTCGCGGTCGTCCGCAGCGTCTCCGGAATATTTTTGTTCAGACAGAGGCGCTTGAGGTCGAGCACATTGAGGATGGGCAGCATGTGCAGGCTCACGTCGAGCGGCGTTTTTGGGTTATTCATTAGATTGCGGACGACGACGTAGTTCTTGCGGAAGTTGCGGTTCTTGGCGATGAGCCGAAGAATTTCATCCGTTAGGCTGGTCATCGACGCGAAGGCTTCCACTTCTTGGTCGGTCAAACGCGGAGATTGCAGCACGGCGCGCTGCACGACCTTATTCGAGTCGCGAATCAGGGTGCGGCGCGCTTCTGAGCCTCCCTTGATAGCGAATTGCACCCGCTGCGCCACCGTCATAGTGGCTAGGCGCTGGAGCAAGGTCTGGCGCCTACCGAGATCGGGCTCGGCCTCGAGAGCGGCCTCGGCCAGGGCGCCGGCGTCGATCGCGGTACCGCGCAGCTCATGCAACTGCGCCTTCTGTTCGGCCGTGACGGAATTGCTGTGCTCCAACGCACCGGCCAGCGCGGGAGACTCGCTGACGCGATCGAGCTCTTCCATGAGTATTTGAATGCTCTCAGTAGAAAGCGAGCGGACAACGTGGACCAAGTATTCCGCGCCGCAATTCTTGTTACGCACCATGGCGTCGCCGATGCCCGGTTTGTCAGCCAGATTTTTTGCGGCGTAAGCAAAGAGAGCGGGGAGGACGGTTTCGCGCGTCAGGGCCTCGACGATGGATTCAATTGGTTGCGAGAGAAAAGCGTCCTGGGCGCGGGTGGCCACTACTTCATCGGCATCGTGCGCCAAGACGGCAAGAATCTCGGCGCGGTCTGCCGCCGAGAGGTGCGCGCCGCCGCTGCAAACGGCGATTTTGCGCTCGCGCGTAGCGCGTCCGTGACGCAAGGATTCGATAAGTTCAGGGCTGAGAGTTTCCACCGGGTGCCGCCCTCAAATCTTTGTGGCTGAGCACTATTGTACCGGAGGAGCCAGGAGAACCGATGGGCGGCATGGTCTGGCCGTTCAATTCCAGCAACACCGCGCTGGAGTCCGCGGCCGTGACCTCGAAGGCGGTTTCCGCGGAGAAATGACGGTTTTGGCCCGCTGGGATTTCGGAGTCGAGCACCAGCTTGCCGTCGGCAAGGATGCGCACGCGCGTGGCAGCGGAAGTCGAGACGGAAAGGTCAAGCGCGGCGGAATTCGCCTGGTTCGGGTCGCCGGCGGGCAGGGAAGCGGGCTCCGCCGCTCCGAGCGACTGCGTGGTGACCGCGGAAGGCGGCCCGCCGCTGCGATGCGCAGAATACCGCCGCCAGCCGTAGACTCCTGCCGCTATCAGCGCGGCAAGCAACGCGAGAGCGCCGAGCGCAAAAGCAACGGCGATCCATTTGGGTGGTGAAGGGATGCGATTTTCCGGCGTGGGAGGAGCTTCGCCGGACTGATCGCCGCGCGCCAAGTCGTATTCGGCGAGCAGGTTTTCCTCGTCCAGGCCCAGGTAGCGGGCGATGGCGCGCACGAAGCCACGGTTGAAGATGCCGCCCGGGAGCTTGTCCCAGTCTTCATTTTCCAGGGCTTCCAGAAACCGCAAGCTGATGCGCGTGGCCACAACGACTTCGTTGGGCGAGACTTCGCGCAGCTCGCGCTCGCGCTTCAGACGTTCCCCGAAATTTCTCCTGGCCATGGATCGAACCCTGTCCGACGAAGCCAGCGCGACCTAAGCGCGGTCGACGAGAAGCTGCGAGGCGCGGCGGCTGACGGCGGCGCACACTCGCGGAAGGTGTGGGCTCCCCTCGACGGCACTATAGGCGGGGGCGCGAAGCGTGTCAAACAAACGGTCACTCTCTTCTGGAAAGCCTGAGGCAGGGAACCGTCGCAGTGATGGCAACATAGCAACGCCTGTACTACGAGCGGGTTGCGTGGCATTTTGACTGGAGCCTATACTTGCGAAGATTCGCGGGCGTGGGACCGAGTCGCATCACGCGGCAAGCCGGTAGAGGCTTGCCAGGCCGGTCGAAAATTCAAAGGGGTCAGGTTTAACCGAACGTGGAGGAAGTCAAGCCATTTCCTGCCGTCGAACGCCGCCGGAACCCGGCGCTGCCCTCTCAACAACGTGAAGCGGGCGAACTCGCGGTCTTCCAAGAGCTAGGAAAAGCGCTTACGTCTTCGCTGCAACTGGATCAGGTTCTCCGCACCATCATGGAGAAGATCGACGAATTCCTGCGCCCGGACAACTGGTCGCTGTTGCTGCTGGACGAGGCCAAGCAGGAGCTGTATTTCGAGCTGGCCGTGGGCAAGGCTTCGCAGGCCCTGAAAGATGTCCGCATCAAGATCGGCCAGGGCATTGCCGGCTGGGTGGCGCAGCACGGCGAAGCGGTGGTGGTGCCGGACACCTCAAAGGACACGCGATTTCTCGGCAAGGTCGATGAGAAGACCAAGATGGAGACGCAGTCCATCGTCGCCGTGCCGGTGAAGTTTCGCGACACCTGCCTGGGTGTGATCGAGCTCATCAATTGCTTCGGCCCCGAGGGATTCAATGCGCGCGATTTGAATTTGCTTGAAGCGCTGGCGGACTTTGCAGCGATTGCTCTGGAAAACGCGCGGCATGTGAAGCGCATCCACGAGCTAACCATCACCGACGATTGCACCACGCTTTATAACGCGCGGCACATGGGATTTATCCTCGAAACGGAGATTTACCGTTCGCAGCGCTACAACTACGAATTCTCTTTGGTGTTCATCGATCTCGACCACTTTAAACAAGTCAACGACACGCACGGGCACCTGATCGGCTCGAAGTTGCTGGCGGAGATCGGCAGCGCTCTGAAGACGCACTGCCGGCTGATTGACTTCGCGTTTCGTTACGGCGGTGATGAATTTGTGATTCTGTTGCCCCAGACGTCCAAGGAAAATTCGCTGAATGTCGCGCGCCGGCTGCATAAGATGATACGCGAGGCGCCGTGGCTGGAGCAGGCTGGGCTGAAGGTGCATATCACGCCGAGCATCGGCGTGGCGTCCTATCCGGTGGATTCGAGGACCAAAGAAGGATTGCTGCACTTGGCCGACGAAGCCATGTACCTGGTGAAGAACACCAATCGGGACAGCGTGGCCGCCGCGAACATGGGCATCCTGCCGGACACTGCGGCCAGCGCCGAATCGGCTGGATAAGCCCGCCTCGATTCCTCCTGCTATACAGTCCGCAAGAAGTTTGCTTAACTGAGTGCATGTTGCGAAGTGAAGCGGCGAGGTATGCACGCTGGTCGGCGGTTGTCGCCCTGGTGCTCGCGGCGGTGACCGCATTGGCATACGTGCGGCGCGACTGGGTGCGGCATGTCGAGAAAAAAAATGCGCCGCCGGCAGCGCCGGTCGACGTTTCGCGACAGTCCGCGGGAATCAATTTCAAAAAAGTCGAGCAGAACCAGACCATTTTTGAAGTCTCCGCTTCGAAGTCCACGGAATTCAAGGGGCAAGACGCCAGCTTGCTCGAGGACGTGCGCATCATCATTTTCGGCAAGGCCGGAGACCGCCACGACGTGATTCACACGCGAAGCTGCCGGTACGGAAAGGAAAACGGCGGCGTTGCGTGCAGTGGTGAGGTGCAAATCGATCTGATGAGCGCGGCGGATGCCCAGCGCACGGCGGGCAAACCCGAGGCGGCAAAGGCCGTGACCACGCGCATCGATACGCGCGGCGTGAAGTTCGACCGCGTCAGCGGGCTGGCGCAGACAGATCAGAAAGTGACGTTTGCGTTCCCGAGCGGGAGCGGAGAAGCAGTTGGGCTGGAATACAGTTCCGAAGAAGGCACCGCGCGTTTATTGCGCGATGTGCGGTTCACGTTGAAGCAGAGCGCGCCGAGTGCCGCGAAGCCGAAAGCGGCGAGTTTGCAGGTGCGCCCTCCTCAGGAGGTGCGAGTGAGAGGCTCGAGCCTCGATTTTGGCCGAGACTCGCGCTTGCTGCGCCTTCTGGGGCCTGCAGAAGCCGAGACGGCGACAGAGCGGTTGAGCGCCGGCGAAATCAAGCTGTCACTCGACAAAGAGTTTCATGCGGAAACGATGGCTGCATCGGGCACGGGCGGCAACCGGCCGGCTGTGATGTCGCAGGGGACTCGCGAGCAAATGAGACTGGAGGCCGATACTCTGACCGCGCACTTTTCGCCGGAAGGCGCCGTGACGCGACTGGATGCGGCGGGAGCAGTGCGCGCTACACGCAATGGCGCTGCGGAGCAAGATAATGCGAGCGCCGAATATGGCACCTTGGAATTGTGGCCCTGGCTGGGCCGCCCCAAGGAAGTCAGCCTGAATGGCAATGCACTGCTCGAAACACAGGGCGTCAATGGCGAGTCCCGCATGCTGCGGACAAATGCATTTCTCATGGAGTTCGGGAAAGGCGAATCGGGCCAAATCGGAAAGGCGGAGAAGGCCGAGACGTTGGCTCCTGGAACGATGGAATGGACAGACGCGCCGGCGCAACCCGGCGGTGCCGTTGCGAAAACGAAATTGCAAGCGGACAAGTTGCTGATGGGCTTCGCCTCGTCGGGCAAGGCGCGGCAGCTCCAGGCAATCGGAAATGTGCAGACGGAGCGCGCCATTGCGGGGCGGCCCGTGCAGACGGCAACAGCGCGCAACGGTCTGGCGGAATTGCAGGCGACCGGCGGCTGGTCGCAAATGGATTTGGACGGCGACGTAAAGTTAAAGGAAGGGGAGCGCAGCGGGCAGGGGGCGCACGCAATTTTTGTTCGCGCATCTCAAACGGCCACGCTGACCGGCAACGCCTTCGCTCGCGACGCGTCGACGGAGACGCACGCGCAAAAGATCACCTTCGCGCAGGCAAGTGGTGACATTCGCGCCGAGGGCGGCGTGCGCTCGACGGATTTTGCGTCGCGCTCTAGCGCCGTACAATTGGCGCCTGCTCCAGCGAACATCACAGCCGACACACTGCAGGCCAACTCGAAAACGGGCCGTGCATTTTACTCCGGACACGCGCGCCTATGGCAGGGCGACTCAGTGCTCGAAGCCGAGTCTATCGAGTTGCTGCGCGAAACGCGTGTGCTCAACGCCGCTGGCAACGTGCGAGCTGTGTTTCCCCAAGCGACAGCGCAATCGGCAGAAACTCCCAACAATCGCGCGCAGGAGAAATCAAACACACTGACTCCAGCCTCGGCAACTATGGCGCCAACCTCCACAAAGAAGGCGCATTTATGGCACGCGACTTCTGGAACGTTGGGCTACGGCGACAAGGAAGGTCGCGCGCATCTCGAACAGAACGTCGTCGTGCAATCGGCGGAGCAGCGCATGCGCGCGCCGAGCCTCGATCTTTATTTCACGCGCGCCGGACAGCCTGCACCGAATGGCGCAAATAATGCGAGTTCTCCTGCAGGCGCGCAGCAAATCAGCCGCGCGGTCGGCACCGGCGGCGTAATCGTCGAAGAAGGCAGCCGCAAAGCGACGGCGGAACGTGGAGAATACGTTGCTGCCGCCGGAAAATTCGTGATGAGCGGTGGAAATCCCACGCTGTATGACGGTTCCGCGGGAACAACCACGGGCCGTCAATTGACCTTCTATTTAGCGGATGATACGATCATCGTCGACTCTGAAAATGGTTCTCGCACTTTGACGAAGCACCGAGTCGAGAAATGACGAGGTATGCTGAAGCTCCATGCTGTCGAGTTGAGCAAGTCGTATCGCGGACGCAGAGTCGTGGACGACGTCGAGCTGGAGATCGGACAGGGTGAAGTCGTTGGGCTCCTCGGGCCCAATGGCGCAGGGAAGACAACAACCTTCTACATCATAGTAGGTCTCGCCCGCCCCGATTCCGGCCATGTTCTTCTCAATGGCAATGAAATCACGGACCTCCCCATGTACCTCCGGGCCCGTAGCGGCATCAGTTACCTTCCTCAGGAACCCTCGGTTTTTCGTCAACTGACCAGCGAAGAAAATCTGCTTGCGGTCCTGGAGACTTTGCCGTTGACGCCGGAGCAACAGCGCGACAGGCTGGAGGAATTGCTGGTGCAGATGGGACTGGAAACCGTGCGGCAAAACAAAGCGTACACGCTCTCCGGCGGTGAACGCCGGCGCCTGGAAATCGCGCGCTCGCTGACCCTGCAACCATCCTTCATCTTACTGGACGAACCGTTTTCCGGAATTGACCCTCTCACCGTGAAGGACTTGCAGGAAATAATCCGCGAGTTAAGCCGCTCGGGAATTGGCGTGCTGATTACCGATCATAACGTGCGGGAAACACTCAGCGTCACCGATCGCGCATACATCCTCAGAAATGGGAAAATATTCAGGAAGGGCAGTCCGGCCGAGTTGAGCGAAGACCCCGAGGTGCGGCGCGTGTATCTAGGCGATCACTTCCGGTTAAACTAGGAACAGATAAGAAGAAACCATGGCGTGGCAAGGGCTCAAACTGAACCTGAAGGTGGCGCAGAAGCAGATTCTGACGCCTGGCCTGGTTCAAATGGTGAGCGTGCTCGCGCTCAACCGCCTCGAGCTGCGCGAGATGATCAACCAGGAGATGATCGCCAATCCCGTCCTGGAAGAGCTTAGCGAAGAGCCTACGCAGTCCGATAACTACAGTGACGAAACCTTCCTTAAGGCGGAAACCGAAAAAGTTCCGGAGAAGCCGGAAGCGAATCCCTTTGACGAATTCGACGTCGGCACGTTCTTCAATCAATACCTGGATTCCGGCGGAGACGGCGGCCGGTCGCAGGAGCGCGAAGTTTCCGAGCGGCCTTCCTTCGAGAAGTTTCTCTCCTCCGCTACTGGCCTGACCGATCATCTCGCCTGGCAATTGAGCGTGACGATTTGTTCCGATAACGTGCGCGAGCTCGCTGAGAGCATCATCGGCAACCTGGATGAGAACGGTTACCTGACCGCCTCGACGGAAGAGCTGGCGCAAAACGGAAAATATTCCCAGGATGACTTGGACGACGCCATCGCCGTGGTTCAGGATTTTGATCCCATCGGAGTCGGCGCCAAGGATTTGCGCGAGTGCCTGCTGCTGCAACTGAAAGCATTCGATCCGCAGAATACTCTCGCCCAGCAGGTTGTCTCCGAACACTTGAAGCAGGTGCAATCGAACCAGCTAAAAGAAATCGCGCGCGCGTTGAACCGCCCGCTCGAAGTCGTAAAGCGCGCTCTCGATGTCATCAAGAAGCTCGATCCGCGCCCGGGACTCCGCTACAACAAGACCGAGCCCCGCCTCGTCGAGCCGGACGTCTATTTCCGCAAAGTCGACGATCAGTGGCAAGCGTTCCTGAACGAAGACGACATGCCGCAATTGCGCTTGAGCCCCACGTACCGCCGCTTGTTGGTGCGCGATGCCGCGGATCGCGACGTGCGCAACTACGTGAAAGAACGCTTTACCGCTGCGATTCAGTTGATGAAAAATATCGAGCAGCGCAAGCACACCATCCTGCGTGTCTGCCAATCCATCATCGCGCGGCAAGGGGAATTTCTCGATCACGGCCCCGACGCGCTGAAGCCTATGATGATCAAAGAGGTCGCCGAAGAAGTCGGCGTTCATCCCTCAACGGTCAGCCGTGCGGTCGCCAGCAAGTACGCGCACACCTCGCAAGGCGTGCTGGAATTGCGCTCGTTCTTCAGCGAATCGGTGAACGGCCCGGAAGGCAGCGGCATGTCGCTGCTTACCCTTAAGCGCCTGGTCAAGAAAATGATCGAGGAAGAGGACGGCACGAAGCCGCTAACCGACGATCAAATCGCCAAAAAGCTCGATGACGCCGGCATTCACGTCACGCGCCGCACCGTCGCTAAATACCGTGAAGATATGCGCATCCCCAGCACCCACCAGCGCCGGGTGAAAAACTGAGCGGCAGCGCCCTGTGAAACAGGCAGAGAGACGCGAAGCGCGCCAGCTCGTTATTCTCACTGGCCTTTCCGGCTCTGGAAAAAGCACTGTACTCAAAGCCTTCGAAGACATGGGCTTCTATTGCGTGGACAACCTGCCCGTGGACCTAATGCCTATCTTTGCGGAGCTGCACTCCGCCGGCGAAGGCGATTTCGCGCGCGCAGCGTTGCTGGTGGACGCGCGCGAGGGAACGCAGCTAGAGAAATTACCGCCGCTTCTCAAGCACCTGCGCAGAGATCACCCTATCGCTCTGGTGTTCATCGATGCCAGCGAAGATTCGCTCCTGCGCCGCTACAGCGAGACGCGGCGCCCGCATCCGCTCGGCAAAGATGTTTCCGTACGCGAAAGCCTGCGCCAGGAACGCTCGATGATGGAGCCCATCCGCAAACTCGCGGACGTAGTGATTGACACTTCGCAATTCAATGTGCACGAGCTACGGCATTTCGTCACCGAGCGCTTCAAGAATCCCGACAAGCGCCCCATGCTCGTCTCCGTCGTGAGTTTTGGCTATCGCTACGGTGTGCCCACCGATGCCGACTTGGTTTTCGATGTCCGCTTCTTGCCCAACCCCCACTTCGTTCCGCGCCTGCGGCGCTTCACCGGCAAGGATCCAAAAGTTCGCCGCTACATCCGCTCGTTCCCGCAAACCGGCGAGTTCCTCAAGCGTATCGAAGGCCTGCTTACCTATTTAATTCCGCACTACATCCAGGAAGGGAAAAGCTATCTCACCATCGCGTTCGGTTGCACCGGAGGCAAGCACCGCTCGGTAATGCTCGGCGAGGCGGTAAAGAAAGCATTGGAAAAGCACGCCTATTCCGCCAAAGTAATGCACCGCGACATCGACAAATAGCTTTTGGTTGTTAGCTTTTAGTTCTTAGTGCGGCCACCTTCGCGAACCGAGAAAGATGCCCACCCTCTGTCCCAAAGCGCGCAGCGCCCGCTGTCTCTAACGCGCGAGGCGCTTTGCTCCAACAACCAACAACCAACAACTTAGAACTAACCCCCTTCGCCAACTTGACACACCGTCGCACGGCGAATAGCGTACCAAGTGCACAGTCGGGGGACCCAAAAGCGTGGCATCGTTGTTGTCACCACAATTAAAAAGGCTTTTCAGCTATGTGCGGCCATATACTTTCCGCCTGGCCGTTGGCGTCCTGCTCGTAGCTTTCGTCGCCCTGGCCGAAGGCCTCGTCGCTTTCATGGCGCGAATCGCATGGGACTACGTGCTGACACCCACTGCGTCCAGTTCGCAGCTACCCCTCCTTACCATTCCCGGCGGCCGCACCATCTACTTAAATCAATTTTTCCCCGCGCGCATTCACAACGTTTGGACCATTTTCAGCCTGACGCTGGTTGTGCTCTTCGTTTCCAAAGGCATCGCCGAATACTTTGGCGTAACGGAAATTCAGTACGCCGGGCACGCGGCCATCACCAATTTGCGCAACCAGATCTACGCAAAGATCATTCGTCAGCCCATTGGATTTTTCCAGCACAACCCTGCGGGGCGCGTGCTCTCGGCGGTGATCAACGACATTGAGAAGACACGCATCGCGCTCTCCGAATATCTCTCCGATCTCTTTCAAAAAAGTTTCACGCTGATTGTCTTTCTCGCCGTGATGTTTTATATCGATTGGAAGATGACGCTCGCCGTAGGCGTGGTGCTTCCATTGATCGTTCTTCCGGTCGGAAAATTCGGCAGAAAAATCCGCCATTCCGCGGAAAGCAGCCAGAGCCGACTCGGCGAACTCAGCCAGATTTTGCAGGAGACGGTGAGCGGGAACCGTGTGGTGAAGGCCTTTGGCATGGAGGACTTCGAGATCCGCAAATTCCGCGATGCTTCGCGCCGCCTGCTGCGCGACAGCATGCGCTGGGTGCGCGCCGCGGTGGCCACCGCGCCGCTGATGGATCTGCTCGGCGCCATTGTCATTCCCCTGCTCCTTCTATACGCGCGCGACCAAATTAAGGCCCACCAGATGACCCCCGGTATTTTTCTGGCCTTTCTTTACGCCATGTTCAACGCCTACATGCCGCTGAAGCGCGTCGGCCAGGTTTATCAGCAGTTTCAGTATGCGCAAGGCGCCAGCGCTCAGGTCTTTTCTTATCTTGACCAGCAGGAAGAGAAGAGCGAGCAGCCCGGCGCGCAGCCGCTTCCGCCGTTCGCGCACGAAATCGAATTCGACGATGTGAGTTTTTCCTACGACAGCGACGCTGCCGTGATTCTGCAGGACATTCGCCTTCGCGCGCGCCGCGGAGAAGTGATCGCCTTGGTCGGTTCGAGTGGCGCGGGAAAAACCACTTTGCTCAATCTGCTGCCGCGCTTCTACGAACCAACCTCGGGCGCCATTCGCATCGATGGCGTGGACATCAGCGGCGTCACTATCAAGTCGCTGCGCGAGCAGATTGCCATGGTCACCCAGGAAAATATATTGTTTCACGACACCGTGTGGAACAACATCAGCTACGGCTTGAAAGATATTTCCGAGGAGCGCGTGATCGACGCCGCAAAAGCGGCCCTGGCTCACGATTTCATCATGGAGTTGCCGCAACGTTATCGCACGCTGATTGGCGAGCGGGGAACTCGCCTCAGCGGCGGCCAGCGCCAGCGCATCGCCATCGCCCGCGCCATTCTTAAAAATTCCCCCATCCTGATACTCGATGAAGCCACTTCAGAGCTGGATGCCGAGTCGGAGATGAACGTGCAGCGCGCGCTCGGCAATTTGATGGTTGGCCGCACCACGTTTGTTATTGCGCACCGTCTCGCCACCATCCGCCGCGCCGACATTATTCTCGTGCTGGAGGACGGCCAGATTCGCGAGCGCGGCACGCACACGGAGCTGATAGCGTGCGGCGGAACGTACGCTCGCCTGCACGACCTGCAGTTCGCGGACGACGACATGTTGGCGCCCGCGCAAAACATCCCGCAAGATAGATCCAGGGCGAGTGAACCCTTATGAGCCAAAAGGCCTCTGCTCACGCCAGCCAAACTGCGGCGAACAAAGCTGAATGCGTGTCCATGACCGGCTACGCGCAAGCGCGCGGTGAGCAAAACGGCTGGGCCATCCGCGTCAGCGTGAAAAGCGTGAACCACCGCTTTCTGGATGTGCGATTCCGTTTGCCTGAAGGCTTCGACGTTTACGAGCTGCGGCTGCGGCAGATCGTGCGCGAGCGAATTCATCGCGGCCATATCGACGTGAACGTCAACGTGCAGCCGGGAGCGGCCGTCCCAGTCCAGGTGAACCGCGACTTGCTGCAAGCCTACGCGCAATCCGCCGAAGATCTCCGCCGCCAACTGGGAACGACTGCCGGCCTCGACGTTGTAAATCTGTTGCGCTTGCCGGGCGTTATCGGGGGACTCGCGCCACCGCTGCCGGAAACCGACGAGGAGCAGGACCAGCTCGGCAAAGCGCTGGATGCGTGCCTGCGCGAAGCTTTGCTCAAGCTCGATGAGATGCGCCACGCGGAAGGCCGCCATCTCGCGGACGAATTGCGCACGCGAGTGGCGCGCATCGGCCAGCAAGCTGACCAGGTCCGCGATCTCGCCAAAACATTGACTCCCGCCTTTGCGCGGCGGTTGCAAATGCGCCTCAAGGAACTGCTGAACGGCACTGGCATCGAGCCCGCCCGCTTGGCGCAGGAAGCCGCGCTGCTTGCGGAGCGCAGCGACATCAGCGAAGAACTCGACCGCCTGCGCAGCCACCTGCAACAGTTTGCGAAACTCCTCGATGGCGCAGGCGAGCTCGGCAAGAAATTGGATTTCCTGCTGCAGGAGATGCACCGCGAAGCGAACACCATGCTTTCGAAAACGCCTGGTGTCGAGAGCGAAGCGCTGGCCATCACCGGTTTGTCGCTGGAAATTCGCGCGGAGATCGAAAAATTGCGCGAACAGGTGCAAAACATCGAATGACTGCGGCGAACGAGGTTGCGCCACTGGTGCTGATCGTGTCTGGCCCCTCTGGCTCGGGAAAGTCGACGCTGGTGCAGAAAATTTTGGAGCTGCCCGGGACGATGCCTTCGGTGTCCTGTACTACAAGGCCGCGCCGCGCGACCGAGGCCAGTGGGAAGTGTTATGATTTCGTTACGGACGCTGAATTCGGGGCCATGGTCAAGCGCGGCGAATTCCTGGAGTATGCGCGCGTCTTCGGCAAGCATTCCTACGGCACTCCATTAAAGTGGCTGGAGGAAGCGCAAAAAAAGGAACTCGACCTTGTGCTAGAGATCGATGTGCAAGGCGCCGCGCAGGTAAAGCAGAAGCTTCCGGGATCCGTGGCGATTTTTATTTTGCCGCCCTCGCGCGAAGAGTTGGAACGGCGGCTGCGTAGCCGCGGTCAGGATTCGGACGAAGAAATCAAGCGCCGGCTGGCAAGGGCCCGTGACGAGATTGCGGAATTTGGCAAATATTACGACTATTGCGTGGTGAATGACGATGTCGAACGTGCTGGGCGGGAGGCGCAGGCGATTGTGCTCGCGCTGCGCTGCTCCAGCGCGCGGCGGCGCGGGCTAGTCGAAAAACTTCTGGCATCGTTTGGAGGGAAAGACTGAGATGATGACTGTGCTGACAAAAGCTCCAGAGAGCCAGTTTGCCTACGTTGTCCTTGCGGCGCGCCGCGCGCGTCAGATCATGGCGGGGGCGCCCCCGATGCTCGAGAATCCGCGAACGCTGAAAGCCACGCGCATCGCGTGTGAAGAGCTCGAGCACGGCCTGATCGAATATGACTTCACCGAACCCCCATCGATCGACGAAGACAAAGACGGCAACAAGCGCCGCAAGTAGTGCCGCCGTTGTAGGGGCGCAGCACTGCTGCGCCCCTGCTTGGCATGGACGTTGCTGCAAAAAGAGGCTTTAGCCCCTGGAAGCAAAGACCGCAATGCGAATCACCCTCGGCGTTACCGGCGGAGTGGCGGCTTACAAAGCCGCGGAGCTCGTGCGCCGCTTGCAACAAGACGGCTTCAGCGTGCAGGTCGTGATGACGCGCGGCGCGCGTGAGTTCATCACGCCCCTGACCTTCGCCGCGTTGAGCGGACAAAAAGTAATCACCGACCTCTTCGCGGAATCCGGTGGCGAAGCCAACCTCGAAAGCGCCATCGAGCACATCGCTGTCGCGCAACGCACGGATTTGTTGCTGGTCGCCCCTGCCACCGCTGATATCCTCGCAAAATTTGCTCGCGGCATCGCCGACGATTTTCTCACCACGCTGTACCTCGCGAGCACTGCGCCGGTGGTAGTAGCTCCGGCGATGAACGTGAATATGTGGAATCATGCGGCTACGCAGGAAAATATCGAGATGCTGCGCGCGCGCGGCGCAAAGGTTGTCGATCCCGACGAAGGCTATCTCGCGTGCGGCATGACCGGAGCGGGGCGGCTCGCCGGGCAAGAAGCGATCGTAGCCGCGGTGCATGAAGCGCTGCACGCGGTGCGCGACTTGGCCGGAGAGAAGGTGCTCGTCACTGCGGGCCCGACACGCGAAAAGTTGGATCCGGTGCGCTATCTGACCAATCGCTCCTCCGGCAAAATGGGCTACGCAGTTGCCGAAGCCGCGGCGCAGCGCGGGGCGCAAGTAATTTTGGTGAGCGGGCCTACTTCACTCGAAGCGCCCGCGGGTGTCGAGCGTATCGACGTGCAAAGCGCCGAAGAAATGCATCGCGCTGTTCTGGAGAAAGTTGCGAGTTGCTCCATCGCGATTTTTGCCGCGGCCGTCTCGGACTATCGGCCCGCCGAACCGAACGGGCAGAAAGTCAAGCGCAACAAAGAATCCATGACACTCGCGCTCGAGCCGACTCCCGATATCCTCGCGTCAGTGGCGCGCAACAAAGGCGAGCGATTCATCGTGGGCTTTGCCGCGGAAACCGAGCACGTCGCCGAAAACGCGCGCAAGAAACTTGCCGCCAAGAATGCCGATTTGATTGTTGCCAACGACGTCACCGCGGAAGGCGCGGGCTTCGATCACGACACCAACATCGTCACGCTGTTCGCGCGCGATGGCCGCGACCTCGCCCTGCCGCGCATGAGCAAAACCGAAGTCGCGCAACACATTCTCGACGAAGTCGTGCGCCTGCGCTCCACGTTACGCACCGCGCAACGCTCTGCCGTCTGAACCCATGGGCGAGCGCATCCCTGCAGCTCTTCAAGAAAAACTCGCCAGGCGATTGACGTTCTATCAAGATATCGGAATTCAATTGTTCTATCGCGACCGCTATCCGCAGCAACTTGCGAATGTCACCGAGGAAATCACTTTGCCGAAGCCCGTGCAGAAAGCGCAGCCTGTAAAGCCAGTCGTTGAGACACGGCCGGTGCCGCCAAAACTCGATGTGTTTCCCGGTGCCTCAACCTCGTCGTTGTTCGACGCCATCAACAAGATCTCCGGTGACACGCTGCTGAAGATTCGCGCCGACCTCGGCGATTGCACGCGCTGCAAGCTGCATCGCGGGCGCACCAATCTGGTCTTCGGTGATGGAAATCCCAAGGCCGAGCTCGTTTTCGTGGGCGAAGGCCCCGGCCGTGATGAAGACGCGCAAGGTTTGCCGTTTGTGGGGCGCGCGGGAAAATTGCTGACGCAAATGATCGAAGCTATGGGCCTGCTGCGCCAGGACGTCTACATTTGCAACGTCGTGAAATGCCGTCCGCCGGAAAATCGCACGCCGGAAAAAGATGAAGTCTCTACCTGCTCGCCATTTCTGCTGCGCCAGCTCGACGTGATCTCTCCAAAAGTGATCGTGTGCCTCGGTAGCGTCGCCGCGCAGACTCTGCTCGAAACCAATCGCGGCATTTCTCATTTTCGCGGAGAGTGGCTCGATTTTCGCGGAAGAAAACTAATGGCCACGTATCACCCCGCATATTTGCTGCGCAACCCGAGCGCGAAGGGCGAAGTCTGGAAGGATTTGCAGAAAGTCATGGCCGTCCTCGGTCTTCAAGGCAAAAAAGGCCCGCAGGCAGGGAAGTCCTCCTAATCCATCATGGGAATTTTGCTGGGCGTCCTGACAGCGCTGACTTGGGGCGGCTCGGATTTCCTCGCACGCTTTGCCACCCATCGCATGGGCACGCTGCGCGCCATGCTATACATGCAATTGGTCGGGTTTATTTTGCTCACGATTTGCCTGCCGTGGCTCGGCGGCTGGGGCCATCTCGCGGACGGCTCGGGATGGCAACCCTGGGCCTGGGGGATGCTGGCTGGCTGCATCAACGCGGTTTCCACTCTAGGCCTGTATCGTTCTTTTGAAATTGGCAAAATGGCCGTGGTAGCGCCGCTTTCCGCGAGTTATCCGGTGTTGAGTGTTTCGCTCTCGTTGCTGTCCGGCGAACGCCTCAGCGCCGCGCGCGCTGCGGGAATTGCTTGCACGATGATTGGCGTGCTGCTCGTGGCTGGTGGCGAGAGACCGCCGGACGTCAACGATGCGGAAGCAATACGGCGCAGCGGCAAAGGAATTAGCTGGGCGCTGGCTTCGGCGGTCGGGTTTGGTTTGCTGTTCTGGCTCCTGGGAATTCGAATCATCCCGCGCGTCGGAGCGGTGCAAACTGTTTGGATGATTCGTGGAATGTGCACGCTCATCGCCAGCAGCATCATTTTCTTCGCCAAGCAGCCCATGCGTTTGCCGCGCAACGCGCGCTGGCTCTCCCTGGGCATGGGCCTTGGAGACACCAGCGCGTTCGTGCTGAGCAATCGCGCGATGCAAATCGAGCAGGTTGCTGTGGTCAGCGTGCTTGGCTCGCTCTATGGAGCGGTTACCGTCGCGCTTGCTGCGATCGTTCTGCGCGAACACGTTTCGCGCTGGCAATGGGCCGGCATCGCTTCGATTTTTGCGGGCATCTATCTGATGAGCCGCTAGAAGGCGCCGCTGAGCCGCTAAATGCGCTTTCGCTTCGCCTGATACACTACACGCCGAGATGAGTCTTCCGTTTTGCAATGTGGCGCTGCCGGTTCCGCTGCGCACCACGTTCACCTACGCTGTCCCCGACGCAATGCGCGACGCGGTGCAGCCCGGCAGCCGCGTTCTCGTGCCCTTTCGCAACAAGTCGCTCGTCGGCGTAGTGGTCGAATGTGTCCCACACGCGCCGGAAAGCACGAAGATTCGCGAAATCAGCAAGGTCCTCGATTTTTTGCCCGCGCTCACTCCGAAACTGATCGAGCTGGGCCACTGGATCGCAGGCTACTACCTCGCCCCAGTTGGCGAAGTGTTTCGCGCGATGCTGCCTCCCGTCACCGAGCTGCGAACGGAGCGCCAGATCGTGCTGACAGACTCCGGCCGCGTAGCCGTCGACAAACAGGCAGCGGTGACGCGCGCACTGAATCCACAACAGCACGCTTTTCTTTCCCAACTGCGCGACAAGAATGGGGTGATGCACTTCGCTTCGGCGGCCAAGCTTGGCTTGGACAACGACGCGCTCCAGCGACTGCGGCGCGCAGGCCTCATCGAAATTCGCGAATCGATACTGGGGCGTAAGGCGAAGACGCAGCGCGTGATTGCGTGGAAAGGCCCAGGACAGAGAAACCCAGAAAAGGATAACGCGCCCTTCGAGGCTCAGGGTAAAGAGACGCAGAGCCCGCCGAGGGAACGTGAAGACAAGGAAACCCGAGCGCGAGCGTTGGAAGAAAAAGTTAGCAGCGTGAAAGCAGCGCTGGAAGTGCGGGGGCCGTTGCCTCTCTCGCAATTGCTGCGCGTGGCGCAGGTTTCGCGAAGTGTAATTGAGCGAATGTTGCGCGATGAATTGCTGGAGGGTTGGGAGGAGCGGGTTGATCCCGCGGAGGATCCTTTCGATGCGGGATACGTGCCGCCGGCCCACGAATTGAATGCTGAGCAGGAGAGCGCGCTGAAATTGGTGCGCGCGCGCTTTGAGTTGGGTGAATTCGGCGTGTTGCTGCTGCACGGCGTTACGGGCAGCGGCAAAACCGAAGTGTACATGCGCGCGGTGCAGGAGACGCTGGCGCGCGGCAAAACCGCGATCATCCTGGTGCCGGAGATTGCGCTGACGCTGTGGATCGGCCGGCAGTGCCGCGCGTGGTTCGGCGCGCGATTCGAGGGCGTGGCGGTGCTGCACTCCGCGCTGAGCGACGTGGAGCGCGCGCGCGAATGGTGGCGCGTGCGCAACGGGGAGGCGCGCGTGGTGGTGGGCACGCGCTCGGCGATCTTCGCGCCTCTGGAAAATCTCGGGCTCATCATCGTCGATGAAGAACAAGAGAGCAGCTACAAGCAGGAAGAGACGCCGCGCTATCACGGCCGCGACGTCGCGATCGTGCGCGCGAAAATGGAAGGCGCGGTGGCGCTGCTGGGCTCGGCGACGCCTTCGCTCGAGACATACCATAACGCGCGCAGCGGAAAATATGAATTGCTGACGCTGGCTTCGCGAGTGGAAGAGCGCGCCATGGCTAGCGTGGAAATTGTCGATCTGCGGGAGGACTTTGCGAAGACGCACCAGGCCAGCCCCATCAGCGCTGCGCTTCACGACGGCATTGCGGAGTGCCTCGCACAAAAAACGCAAGCACTGGTGCTGATCAATCGCCGCGGCTATTCGTGGTCCGTGCTGTGCCGGAGCTGCGGCGCGTCTGTGCAGTGTGAAAATTGCAGCATCTCGATGACGCATCACAAACAGCGCAATCGCTTGGAATGCCATTACTGCGGATCGACCCAGCAAGTTCCGAAGCAATGCCCGAAGTGCCAATCCAAATACGTTTATTTTTTCGGTGAAGGCTCCGAGCATCTGGAAGAGCGCCTGCGCAAAGAATTTCCCGGCGCGCGGATTGCGCGGCTGGACCGCGACACCGCGCGCACCAAGCGGCAGTATCAGGAAACGCTCGGCGCGTTCGCGGGCGGCGCGCTGGATATTCTTGTCGGCACGCAAATGCTCGCCAAGGGCCACGATTTCCAGCGCGTCACGCTGGTCGGCGTGGTCAGCGCGGATTCGTCTCTGAGCCTGCCGGATTTTCGCGCCGCCGAGCGCACGTTTCAGTTGCTCACGCAAGTTGCCGGGCGCGCCGGCCGCGGGGAATTGCCGGGGCGAGTGTTGATTCAAACGTTTCATCCGGAGCATTATGCGATTCAGGACGCCGTGAAGCAGGACTATCCGGCATTCTACGAGCGCGAAACGCAATTCCGGCGCGTTATGGCCTATCCTCCGTTCACCTCCTTGGCAAATGTGATCGTGCGCGACACGGACTTGGGAAAAGCGATTCGTTGGTCGCGGCAACTGTCTGAGTATTTTTCTCCGCACGACGGCAAGGGACTGCGCGTCCTGGGTCCGGCCGCGGCGCCGCTGGCGCGATTGAAGCGCGAGCATCGTTTCCAGTTCCTGCTGAAATCGCCGAAGCGCTCGCTGCTGGCAAAGGTGCTCGGCGGCGCGATGACGTATCTGGAGTTGAAGGAGATCTCGGAGACGGCCGTGTTGGTGGACATGGACCCTTTGAGCCTGATGTGAAAGGCGAGTTTGAAAGTTGAAAAGTTGAAGGGTACACCCCCGTGGTGACAGGAAGTATGCGCAAGTAAATGAGGGCAGAAGGGATAGAGGCGCTGCGTGGAGCATACGACGGGGGAACCGAAGTGTGGGGCGGTGGAGTACCCCACGCCGGGCGTTTTGGAAAAAGAGTCTGGATTTGCTTGATAACAAAGGAGTTGAGTTTTTTCGCAACGACGAAGAGTCCGCAAGAGATTGAAGGGTCGAGAGTTAAGGCTGGAGTGACAGGCAGAGGTTTGTTCGAGATAACACAGGAAATGATACCACAGATCTGGACATTTATCAATAGTAAATTTGTAAGTTCAATTGCATGAGTGGTGTACAAGCAAAATTCCAAAAAGGGAAAACGCCTAGAAAGCAAAGAGCAGAAGAGCCCACCCTTGCACAACCCGTCGAGGTGGGCACCCTCGTTATCGAAATCGTGGCGAGGCGAAATCTTGCCGTCTAATCACAAATTGGCCCGAAGCGAAAGAGAGGAATTCAGTCGGCCACCGGCCACCAAGGGTAGGCCACCCAAGATATCCAAGGTCAAAGTCGCGGCCACACGGCTATTACTTCGATTCGTAATTTTTGTATTCCGCCGATGTCATCGGCTTATGTCCAACCGCTTGGGCGATACTCATTTTGCCAGTAGGCAACGTGCTGCCAAAATAGAAGTGATAAATCATTCCGTCGGTGGTGGCGACAAGGTCGGCGACCTCCTTGGCCTTATCCGGCGGCAAGTCAAGAACCTGCACCCTACCGCTTGCGATCTCAATCTTGTGGTCATGCCAGTGTTTATTCCATTCCTGTAGCGGCACCTGAGTCCGCGTTAGCTTCTTGGCATAAATCCACTCCACCTGCACCAAGTTGGCATTGGGTTCGGTCGAGTCGTAAATAAGGCATTGTATCTGCGGGTCTGGCGCGATCACCTTGCAGTAGTGGTGGTACGGCCCCATCTGTTTGCCATCGACCAGATGAGGTGCGAGTACGTGAACGTTGTATCCTTCGGCGGGAGAGGCTTTCGTCGGGGCTGGTTCTTGGGCCGCTGGCCGTGCGGCCCCACTGCTGCGACTAATCTTAGTTACAACGAACCCGAAAACAGCAAGAAGGCAAATGGCAGCAATCCTCGTGCTCATGGTATCTCCTCCATTTTGGTGGATTGTGTCGGACCCGGGATTCTGCAGGACGGAAACATACCTAAAGCTTGGAGGGTGGTCAATAAGAAATGGTTTTGGCGCAGCCGGCCAGGATATCCAAGGTCAAAGGCGCGGCCACCCGCCCCGCTACTTTAGCCTCTCCAACTCCGCAGGGCGTCGATGGTAGACATGGAGTAGACGGCGGTGCGGCACTTCCGGTCCAGGCCAAGCTGCTTGATGCGCAGCTCCATCCGTTTGTCGGCCAGGACGAAGTGGGCGACGGGGAGAGCGACGGACAAGAGCTCAACATCCATGGGGTCGCCAGGAGCGATCGGCCCGTTTCCGGTCAGTAGATTCGCGTTCAATCGGCAACTGATGAACGGCAGAGGAAGCTCGCTGAAGTGCGCTGAGCAAAAGAATTTGTTCACTCCCTCCCAGTCTGGCGGCCGCCCGCCGAGCTTGCCGTGGCGCTCCGCGAAAGAGCGGAAGACTGGAGCGTAGCTGACGGCCAAAGAAGAGGGCACGCACCCGCTCACGATCAAAACCAAGCCGGGAAAAGGAACGGCTGCAGGGGCTTACTCTTTTTTTGACCAGGGAGGCGTGACGCCGGTCATGCGGGCGTAGGCGATGAGCTGGCCCATGTGCTCGTTGGCGTGGACGATGATGCGGAGATACATGCCATCGACGGTGGCGTCGCGATCTGCGATGTGGACCTTGCGCTCGAGGTCTTTGGGGGTCACGGACGCGCGCGCTTCCTTCACGGCATCGAGCGAGCGTTTGAGCCAGCTGATTACGTCGGCTTTCGAGGTGACGCTCTTTTCCATTTCTCGCTTGACGTCCGCGGGCATCTTCGGACCGGTGACGCTGAGCAGGTAGAAATTGGCGAGCGCGATGTGCATGTAAGCCTCGCTGGTGGAGCGCACGCCGGGCGCGGGACGCCAGGAGAATTTGTCCTGCGGCGTGGCCTCGGCCAGATCGATCAGTTGCTTGGTCACATGCTGCCACTCGCCGTCATACCCCTGCCAGATTCCTTCCGGAGCGGTCTGGGCGAAGACCGGACGGGCGCCAATTAGAAGCAGGACCAGAAGCGCTTTTTTCATGGGTCGATCTCCCTGGACTTTTTGCAACGGCAGAACGCACGCCATTCTACATGTACCAGGCCCCGAATCTCTGCAATTCTGGGCGGACGGACCCGTGCCCAGCGCGGATGGGAAAGGCCTCAGGCCAGAGACGGGCCTGAGCTACAGGTGCCCTGAACTTACGCCGTGCCCCTACGATGAGGCGGAGGAGTTGCGGCGCCAGAATAGGTAGGCGGGTAGGCCTAAGGCGAAGAGGATGATGGCGATGGCCAGGTGGATGAACTGGGTGGGATCTCTGAAGGCGAGGTAGATGGCGTTGGCTACGATGGCGCTGGCGGCTAGGACGAAGACTAGAGGCGTCCAGGGGTAGCCGGGGACGCGGTAGGGGAGAGTTTTGCCTTGCGAGGCGCGGCGGAGGGGGAAGATGGCGGCGGCGCCTAAGCCGTAGAAAATCCAACCGATGAAGATTACGCCGCCGATTAGTTCGGCGAATTTGCCAGCGCTGGCTAGGACGGCGGACCAGACGCCGAGGGCGATGACGGCATTTGCGGGAGTGCGGAAGCGCGGATGGACTTCGGCTAGTTTTTTGAAGAAGAGATTGTCGTTGGCCATGGCGTAGAAGACGCGGGGGGCGGTGAGGATGACGCTGTTGGCGGCGCTGAAGGTGGAGATGAGGATGGTGCAGGCGATGGCGCGTCCGGCCCAGGGGCCGAGGACGGCGGTGGCTGCGGTTGCGGCAATCGCTTCGCTGTTGGTAGCTGCGGCGGGACCGAGCGCGTTGAGGTAGGCGACGATGGCGATCAGGTAGAGGGCGGTAAGGGTTAGGGAGCCGAGGAGGAAGGCGCGGGGGAAACATTTTTGCGGGTCGATGACTTCTCCGGCACTGTAGGTGCCGAATTGCCAGCCTTCGTAGGCCCAGAGGACGGCGATCATGGCCAGGCCGAAACTCGAGAGGAGAGAGAAGCCGGTTTGTGAGGAGCCGAGCGCGGCGGGAATTTCGCGAAGGTGATGCCCGAGTGAGAGGAGCACGGCGCTCAGGACGACGATGATCCCGACCTTGATGAGCGTGGTCCAGTTTTGCAGGTCGGAGCTTTTGCGGGTGCCCCAGACGTTGACGGCGGTGACCACGGCGATCATGGCGACGGATGCGCAGGTGGCTTCGAGCGGCGTGAGCGGGATGATTTCGGCTAGATAGCGGGTGAAGGCGCGGGCCAAGGCTGCGACGGAGCCGCTGGCTATTACCAGGAACAAACACCAGCCGTAGAGGAACGCGGGCATGCGGCCAAAGCCATCGCGAATGAAAACGTAGAGGCCGCCGGCTTCGGGGTTGGCGGCGGCTAGCTCGGCGTAGGTGAGCGCGCCGAGGAGCGAGAGGACTCCGCCGATGATCCAGACGAGAAAGGAGTAACCGACGGAGCCATCGAGCTGGCGGAGGATCAGGCCGGGAGTTAGAAAGACGCCGGAGCCGATGACGGAGCCGATGAAGAGGAGAAAGAGGTCGCGTTGGCGGAGGGTGCGGATGAGAGAAGGGCGTGTGGCGCTCGGAGCCTCCGTAGTGCTGGTGGTGGTTGTTCCGGCCATTTTGGCAGCACAAGAGTGCCTTTGGTGGGGTGGGAGGTCAATGAGAAGTTTGCGCGACTGAATTTATTCAGGCGGACAGCCAGAAATGGCTGTCCCACGCAAAAGCGAGACCCTCAGCGGCCAAAGCCTTATAGAATCTGCGCCGATCACGGCACGGCTGAAGCCGTGCGCTGACGAAAAACAAGGTTTGCCACACGCCTTCCAAGCTCGTGCTACGGAGCCCGTGCTACTCGAGGAAGGGGGCGGGCATGAAGCAGAGGATGAAAACCAGGAGGGAAAGGAAGGCGGCGCCGTAGCGAGGGTAGCCCAGTGGTTCAGGATGGAAGATGGGAAGCGTGCGAAGAAAACGGATGCTGACGAGCAAAGCGGCCCAGACATACCAGCCGCCCCAGTAGCGGAATCCCAGGAAAGCCAAGAGCACGGGAAGAAGAATCGAGGAGGCACGATGAGCGCGCTGGCTGACGGAGCGGAGGATGTGGCCGCCATCGAGTTGCCCGGCGGGAAGAAGATTGAGCGAAGTGGCGAAAAGGCCGACCCATGCGGCGCGTCCGACCGGATGAAGAAGGAGGTTCGCGGCGTTAGCGCCATGATGAAAAATCGGCGCGAGGAGATGGAGGATGAGCGGAGAACCGAGGACAATTCCGGCGTGCGCGGGGTCGGCAAGGCCAGGAACAAACTTGGCGTGGACGATGCCGTAGACTAGCGCCGGAATGGCGACCAGGAAGCCAACGAGTGGGCCGGACGCGCCGACGTCGAAGAGCGCGCGCGTGGTGCGAATGGGAGAACGGATGAGGATGAACGCGCCGAGCGTGCCGATCAGCGTTGGGAAGGGAATGAAGAAGGGATAGCTGGAGTGAATGTGGTGGTGGCGGCACGCGAAAAAGTGCCCAAGTTCGTGAGCAAGCAGAATCGCCAGCAGGGTTAGAGCGAAGGGGAGTCCTGCGGCTAAGGCGAGCGGGTGACGATAGATCAAAGTGAACGCGCGAATGAATTCGTCCCAGGAGACGGCTTCGTTGTGGGCGTAGGCGACGGCGAAGTGGGTGCCGGCGACGAGGCAGGTGCAAAGCGTCAGGAAAAATAGCGAGCAGGCGAGAAGCAGGGATTTCGCGGAAGGCCGGTGGGGGACGCTAACTGCGTAGGAATGCCATGTGGAGTCTGCGCGCCAGTCTGGTGGCGCGGCAGCAGCGGTCGCGGTGCTATCTGGAAACGAGTTCGACACGGTGCGAAGAAGGCCCGAAAGTTTGTAAAGACAAGTACACCATAGCCGGCGGCATTGCGCCAGTTGGCGGAGGTGTGAGCTAGCGGGAAGTGGCGGCGTGGCGGCGAGTAACGTAGTCGGTTACGTGAGTGACGAACAGATCTTCGATCTGGCGGGTGATGGGGCCTGGCGCGGAGGCGATCTTGTGGCCGGCGATTTCGCCCACGCCGATGATGTTGCGATTGGTGGAGGAGATGAAAACTTCGTCGGCAGAGTAGAGATCTTCCGGGCGGAGCGGCTGCTCGACGACGGCGATGCCTGCTTCTGGGGCAACTTCGAAGAGAATGCCGCGGGTGATGCCTTCGAGGCAGCCGGAGTTTAGCGGCGGCGTGTGAATCTTGCCGTTCTTGACGGCGAAAATGTTGGCGGCGGTGCATTCGGCGACTTCGCCGCGCTCGTTGAGCAGGACAACTTCGTCGAAACCTTCCTTTTGGGCTTCCGCGACGGCCCAGACATTCGGAAGCCACGAGATGCTTTTTACTCCGGCGAGGGGAGAGGCGGCGTGGCGGCCGTTGGCGAGGAGGCCGAGGCGGACCGGCTCACTATATTCGGGTAGCGGTGCGGAATAGATGATGAGATCGACTTGGGGCAGCGGCTCGTCGCTGCGCCAGAACCCGACTTGATTGTAGACGAGATAGATGCGCGCGCAGCCTTCGGTGACGTTGTTGGCGCGGATGACTTCGTTAAGGTGTACGCGGACCTTGGCGGCGGTGTGCGGCATGGGGAGACGGATGAGGGCAGCGTCTTTTTCCAGGCGGCGCCAGTGGCGTTCGTAGGCGAAGGCTTCGCCGCGCGAGATGCGAACGGTGGTGAAGAGGCCCCAGCCGCAGATCAGGCCGGCTTGTCCGGGGGAGAGCCGGACTTTCTCGATGGGCAGCAGGCTGTCGTTGTGAAATACGTGGCGGTGGATCAATGCGCGCTCCCCAAGAACTACCCATTCCATTCTAACTGAAAAAGGTCAAGCCGAAGTCGGGAGTCCATCGAGGCAAAGGGAATGAGAGGAATCGATCACAACGAAAGGAATGATTTGAAGAGGGAAAAGTTCCGCCAAGGGACCGGGTCGGGACCCCTTGGCGGAAGCTAATGCCGATCGACAGTTAGAACTGCAGCTTCAGCGCCAGCTGCAATTGGCGAGAGGAGCCGGAATCGGCGGTCGGGAAACGCGTGCTGGTGATGGTAGTGAAAGTTGCCAGCGTAGCTGCATTCAAGGTCGCTGGCAAAACCACAAAGCCGTTTCCTCCCCCCGGATTTCCGAAATTTGGATGGTTTAAGAGATCGAACGCATCCGCGCGGAACTGCACATTGACTCTCTCGGTTATTTTGGTGTTCTTGATCAGCGCCAGATCCAGGTTCGAGAATCCGGGACCATAGAAAGCGTTGCGGCTCAGATTGCCGAAACTGTTTGCGGCGGGGACGCTGAACGCCGACGCGGCATTGGTAATCCATTGGGCCGGATTCCCGCTGATTTGCACCGGACCGATCAGGTTCGGGCGAACGGTGTTGCCTACGCCATTCGTATTGGCCGTGGCCAAAACCACGTTGAATGGATTGCCGCTCTGCAGGGTCAGGATCGGCGCCAATTTCCATCCGGCGACGAGGCGATTGCCTTTGAAGGGCAGATCGTAAATGGCATTCGCAACAAACCGGTGCCGGGCGTCGAAATCGGAACTCGCGCGGCTGCTGAAAATGTTCGAGCTGTCCTGTACGATAATTCCCGCATTGTTGCGAGACACTTCGTCGATAGAGTGAGAGTAGGTATAGGACGCGTTGAACTGCAACCCATGCGACAAGCGCTGGTTCGCCGTTACCCACAGCGCGTTGTAGTTGGAATTGGAGTTGCTGTCACGCTCCGTGATTCTGTTCGACAGCGTTTTTCCCGGCAGAAATTGGCTGGTGGGAGAGATTGCAATGAAGGGCTTGCTGCCGGCCGCAAAGTTCCCCAATATCGCCGGCTGGTTGATGTTGCGGTCAACCTCCAGGTGCGTACCCTTCGACCCGAAGTAGCCAATCATGATTCCCGTGTTGCGGGCGACCTGCTGCTGGATATTCAAGTTCCAGGACTGTACGTTGGCGTTCTTGAAGTTCGGATTCACCACCGCCGGCGAGATATTGGTGGCGTTGTTCGGGTCGTAGAAAGTCCCGAGCGTGGTAAGTGATTGAGCGGTTCCGACCGCGATAGGAACCGCGAATGGTGGATTGGAATTCAGCCCGGTAACAAAGCCCGTGATCGGCTGGTCCACCTGGAATCCGTAGCCGGAACGCAGAACCGTCTTTCCGGTATGGAAAACATCCCACGCAAACCCAACTCGCGGTTGAACGTTCTTATTGTTCTGGCTGTAGGGATCGCTCACGGGCACAAGCGAAACTGATCCCGGGTCGAACGTCACGAAGCGCCCCCGCGCCTCATTCGGAGTCATGTTCCAGGCATATCGCAAACCAAGCTCAAGCGTAAGATAGGGCTTGAGTTTGTAGCTATCCTGGGCAAAGAAGTCGAGGGCATTTTCCGTAATTCGGTTGGCTTGGGCCACTCCAACGGTCCTAGCAGACGAGTTCGCTGTGCCTGCGATGAAGTTCGACGTCGTGTTGAAGATCAACTGGCCCGGATCAGCGGCGAAATTGTCGTTCCGGAAGTCGCGGAACTCAAAGCCGAATTTCAGCGAATGTGCTCCACGGATATAATTCAGCGTGTCCCCAACCACTGCGGTGAGGTCTCCGCGTCCTTGCGGGAAGTTTCGTTCGGCGCCGAACAGCAGCCCCGCCTTGTCTGCAATCGAGATCACCGGTATGAACGTCATGTTCGGACCAAGGACTCCCCCCAGGCCCACGGATGCAGGATCGGTCGGATTATTCGGTGTGAACGTGATGTGAACTCGATTCGCGCCTAGATGAAATTCATTAATCAAGCTTGGGCTGAAAACGTGAGTTTCTCCCAAAGTGATGACCTGCCGATGGCCTGCGCGCGTGTCGCCAAAGCCCGGGAGGTTGGCCCCCTGTGTAGGCTCCAGGCGGCGGTCTTCTTGATTCGCGTAGTAGCCGTGAATCCGGTCTTTCTCGCTGAAATTGTGGCTGATGTCCATCGTACCCTGGTCGATATTCACGTTCGCGCTGGCGGAACCGAAAAATGCAGGCGCCCCATTAAGGGTCCCATTGGCTGCCGGTATGAATTGCAGCAGACCCTTGGCGGAGGCGCTTCCTGTGCTCTGGATTTGGGCTCTTTCGGCAGCGGTCAGAACGGCGCTCGTCGTCGTCAAGCCCTGATGTTGCCGCAATCCCTCGTAGCTCAAGAAAAAGAAAGTTTTCCCCTTGATGATCGGACCGCCGACATCTCCTCCGAATTGATTGCGCTTCAGAGCAGACTGTGGTCCTGACGTCGGGTTGAAGAAATTTCGGGCGTCGAGATAATTGTTACGAAAGTAGTCATAGGCCTCGCCGTGGAACTGATCGGATCCCGAACGCGTGGCAATGTTGACGATGGAGCCGGAATTCCGGCCAGACTCCGCGCTGTAGGTCGAGTTGTCGATCTTGAATTCGGACACGGTGTTGATACCCGGCTGGAACGTCACCTGGTTTTGCACCATGTCGTTCAAGTTGACGCCGTTGATCATGAAGTTCACCGCGTCTTCGCGGCCTCCGGCGGAATTGAATGCAAACGAGCCTTGGCCGCGTAGCGGCGCCGTCAGGAACCCGCTCTGGGGAGGTGTCACCGTGCCCGGTACCAACAAAGCCAAATCCACAAAGTGGCGGCCGTTCAGGGGAATCTCTTGAACAACATTCTGGTCGATCACCTGGCCTACGGTCATACTGGTGGATTCGATAATGGCTTGCGTGCTTTCGACGGTCACCACGGTGGTGGTGGTGCTGGCCACCTTAAGACCGAAATTCTGAACGGAGTTTTGGCTGACCTGCAGGGTCAAGGAATTGGCAATTTCCGTCGTGAAGCCCTGCATTTGCACTCCGACGGTGTAGATGGCGGGGGGTAGCGCAGGCACCTCGTAATCACCCGAGGAATTGGTCTGCGTGATTCTTTCGATACCCAAGGCTTGACTCTTGACGGTCACCTTCGCGCCTGCGACGGCCGCCCCGCTGGCGTCTGTAACCGTGCCTTTGATGCTGGCGGTGGTTTGCGCCACAGCGGTGCTGCTCATTGCCATGAGCAGAATGCCGAGCAAAACCAGCCGGGGAATGCCGCGTCCTAGGACGAAGGGCCGGATGTGAACGTCCATGTTTTCTCCTTGTGATTGGCGACAAATATAAGAGTTTTTGCCTCCGCGAGCTGGGGCTGCGAAAGGCGCAACTGCACTGTCTGTTAAGTCTTGGAAGGTGACGCACACCCCCGCGTGCCCACGCACCTACCTAGTTGGCAATCACAGGGCCAGAAGTGGGATTCCTTTGCGGGACGAAAAGCCCAGCAAATTGAGTAGGTTAGTGGCAGCAAGCAGCAGTGAAGTGAGACCGACGGGCGGGTTAATACGGAAATTTGGATGAACTTACGAAATGACGTACGCGTCGACGGCAGTTTAGAACTGTTTACATTGGCGTTACAACTAAACTCGCGGACCGACAGCATTAACGCAGAAATCACAGTTCGGCTCTGGCACGTTTGTCGTAATATCGCTGCGATTTGGCGATGCTCTTAGAGGAGGAGCCACACATTGAAGAAAGAAAAGGGACGAAGGCGATTTTTGCGGAGCGGCTTGGCGGGCGGTTTTGTAGCGGCGGTGGCGCCGGTGATTCGCGTGGGAGTCGTGGAGGCTCGCGAGCGGCCGGAGAGTTTGGCGGCGGTGCCGGCGTTTGAGTTTGAAGAAATTACTATCGCGGAGTTGCAGGAGGGGATGAAGGCAGGGAAGTACACGGCGCGGGGGATTGCGAAGAGATATTTGGCGCGGATTGATGGGGTGGACAAGCACGGGCCAGCGATGAATAGCGTGATTGAGGTGAATCCTGATGCGCTGGCGATTGCGGAGGCTTCAGACAGAGAGAGGAAGGAGAAGGGAGCGCGGGGGCCGTTGCACGGGATTCCGGTGCTCATTAAGGACAACATCGATACGGCGGACAAGATGATGACGACGGCGGGGTCGCTGGCGCTGGTGGGTTCGAAGCCGCCGAAGGATTCCGTCGTGGCGCAGAAGCTGCGGGAAGCGGGTGCTGTGATTATTGGGAAAACGAACCTGAGCGAATGGGCGAACATTCGCTCGCGGCATTCGACCAGCGGGTGGAGCGGGCGCGGCGGACTGACGAAGAATCCGTATGCGCTGGACCGCAATCCTTGCGGGTCGAGTTCCGGGTCGGGCGCGGCGGCTTCGGCGAATTTTTGTGCTGCGGCGATCGGGACGGAGACGGATGGGTCAATTGTGTGCCCGTCTTCGGCGAACGGGTTGGTGGGGATCAAGCCCACGGTGGGATTGGTGAGCCGCAGCGGGATTGTTCCCATCTCGCATAGCCAAGACGGTGCGGGGCCGATGTGTCGCACGGTACGCGACGCGGCGATTGTGCTAGGAGCGCTCACGGGAGTGGATGCGGAAGACAGTGCGACGGCGGACAGCCGGGGGAAATCGAACACGGATTACACGCAGTTTCTGAAGGCGGACGGGTTGCATGGCGCGCGGATTGGCGTGGTGCGCAAGTCTTTTGGATTTATGGACGCGGTTGACAAAGTGATGGAAGCGGGGCTGGAGGCGATGAAGAAAGAAGGCGCGATTCTGGTCGATCCCGTGGAGATCGAAACCGCGGGAAAGTGGAGTGAGACGGAAATGACCGTTTTTATGTATGAGCTGAAGGCGGATCTGAATGCATATCTGGCGCGGCCCGGGTTCAATCCGCCGGTGAAATCGTTGAAGGACATTATCGAGTTCAATGAGAGGAATCACGAAAAGGAGATGCCCTACTTTGGGCAAGACTTTTTCTTGAAGGCGGAAGCCAAGGGGCCGCTCGACAGCAGGGAATACATCGAGGCGCTAGAAAAGAACCATCAATTGGCGCGCAAAGAGGGAATCGACGCGACCATGGAGAAGCACAACCTGGATGCGCTGGTGGGGCCGACGGGTGGACCGGCTTGGCTAACGGATTTGGTCGATGGTGATCATTTTGGGGGCGGAAGCTCCGGAGCGGCGGCTGTGGCGGGGTACCCGAATGTGACGGTTCCGGCGGGATTCGTTTTCGGCATGCCGGTGGGGATTTCTTTTTTTGGGAAGGCATGGAGCGAGCCGGTGCTGATCCGGCTGGCGTATGCATTTGAGCAGGCGACGAAGGTGCGCAAGCCACCGAAATTCCTGCCGAGCGTTAATCTCCATGCTCAAAAGAAATGAAGATAACGCTGAGGGGTCGCAGGAGAAGAATTCGGAGCTTACTGATTGCAGCTGAAGGGCAGAAGCAGTTGCTGGCCTGCGTAGATGCGGTTGGCGTCCGCGATTTCCGGATTGGCTTGCGCGATGCAGCGCCACGCGGCGGCGCGGCCGTAGGTCGATTGTGCAATCCTCGACAATGTGTCGCCCTGCTTAACGGTGACCTTCAGATCGGATTTCAAGCCCGTGATTTTGGCTGGTACCACAATTTCCGTACCGGCGGTGATGCGGGCGGGGTCAACGATGCCAGGGTTAGCCGCTAGAAATTCCTGCCAGCGCGAGCCGCGTCCTAGATTTTGCTGTGCGAGCTTCCACAGGGAGTCGCCGGGTTGCACGGTGACGGTGTGCAGCGAGGAAGAGGTCTTCGCCACGACGGACGGAGGCGCGATCGAAGCGGCGACGCTCGGCCTCGGGGTAGACGGGGCAATTGCCGGAGCTATGTTTGGCTCTGCTGGCAGAGGTGAGAATTTGGGAGCCTCAAATTTTGGGGGCGCAATTTTGGAAGAGAGATTTGGCCTAGCGGCCACAACTGGCGCAGGACGCGACACGTACGGTCGGGCTGCGGGCGCGGCCGGAACCGGCGCAAATTTGGGAGACTCAAGTCTTGGAGCTGCAATATCCCTGGAGGGATTCGGCTGCGGAACAGCCCGGGCTGGCGCAGGACGCGAGGCGGACGCGTGCGCTGCGGGAGCGACTGGCGCGAGGCGTCGCGTGAAAGGGTCGAGCCGTCGCAAGGGTGCAGGGCTGGGCATCGCCGGAGCAACTACGGCATTGGGCTGGGCCGGCCCCACATTTGGATGCACTGGCGAAAAGCTCGGACGGGGAGGCTCGAGTTTCGGAACCGAAATAATGGGAGCCGCAAACACCGGCTCATCGAATGGAAGGTGGAACGGATCGGGCATTTGCGCGGCGCGTTTGGCATCGCGGTAACGGCGGGCGATATCGCCGAGCGGCAGTTGTGCAAGTTCGACGCCTGCGTCGACGGGTACCTGGGCCTGTTCCTCGATGGCCGCTGGTTGCTGCAGGCGCTTGGCTTCGACGCGGGCTTCGTCGTCTGGAGTCAGGATTTTTGCGCGACGCAAATCTTCGTCGGTGTAAACGTGCTTTTGTTTCTTCGTCTCTTTGCGCGCTCGTTCTTGGCGAGCGGCTTCGGCTACATCTTGGGGGGCGCGGGCGCGGCACTGCGCAGCGCCGGCAAACAGACAGGAGCAAAGAACGATTGCGAATCCGCAGCGAAGCGGCTGGCGGAGCGACACCCGCGTGTGCACATGCGGCTTACGCGAACTGGAAAGGTCAGTATTTGCCATTGCCGACCGACTGCCGGGGGACATCCGATGGGAAAATACTACTGGAAAGCCAGGCTTCGTGCTATCGAAATTTTCTAGGAAAAAGGTACTGAGAGAGGGGTACTGAGAAAAGAAGTACCCGGATAGCTGCGGCGGCTACAGTGGGCTTCTGTTGAGCTATGATGTCCGCCGTCTGAGCGGAAGGTTGCGTCGGGAGGGCCACCATGAACGGGAAGCAAAAGTACTCGCGCAGGAAGTTCGTCGCTTCGGCGATGTCCGCTTCGGCGATTTCCGTGCTGCCCGGCGCGCCGAACCTTTTGAGCGGATTCACGGGCGCTCTTGGAGGGCGAGAACAAGATTCAGTTGCGCTCACCACAACTCCGGCTTGGCGAGACCAGGGCATTCTGAACCTGGCAAAGTCGCCGTACGCGAAACTGCACAGCGTTCCGGTACATGCGGTGACGATTGAGGCTGGGTTTTGGTCGCCGCGCCGCGAGACGAATGTGAACGCCAGCATTCCATCGATGGGGAAGCTGCTGGAAGTCAATGGGCGCATGGACAATTTCCGACGGCTTACCGGGAAGAGCACGGCGGCGCAGCGCGGGCCGGTGTATTCCGATTCCGACATTTACAAATGGATTGAAGCGGCGGGTTTTGCGCTGCAGTCCGGCGAGCTGCCGGAATTGCGGGCAGCGGTGGACAGGGATATTCACGAGGTCGTTGCCGCGCAGCAGGCCGACGGCTACTTGAATACGTACTATGTGCTGGAGCGCGCGTCGCAGCGCATGGAGCCGAAGGTGCAGCAACATGGGCACGAGCTTTACTGCGTGGGGCACTTGTTGCAGGGCGCCATCGCCTATTACCGCGCGACCGGGGACCGGACGCTGCTGGACGCAGGCATTCGTTTCGTGAATGAATTTCTGCTGCCGAATTTCGGTCCTGGCTCGGACAAGAAGCCGCTGTTCTCCGGGCACCCGGAAATGGAGATGGCGCTGCTCGAGCTGTATCGCATCACCGGCGACAAGCAGCATCTGGAGCTGGCGAGATATCTGCTCGCCGGGGACTCGCGGATTCACTTTAAGCCTGAAAATTACGTGTATCACTTCTGCGGGATTCCGTTCACTTCGCGGACGCACCTGGAAGGGCATGCCGTGCGCGCGATGTACGCCTGCTGCGGGGCTGCCGACTATTACCTGGAGACAGGTGACCCGACGTATTGGAAGACGCTGAACGTGCTTTGGAAGGATCTGGTTTCGGCGCAGATGTATGTCACCGGAGGAGTTGGCGCGCGGAGCGACGGCGAAGCCTTTGGCGATCCGTATGAATTGCCGAATGCGCGCGCGTACGGAGAAAGCTGCGCGGCCATCGGGAACATGATGTGGAACTGGCGCATGCTCGCGGCCACCGGAGAGGCGAAGTACGCGGATGTGATTGAGCGCGCGCTCTACAACGGGATCAATTCGGGGATGTCGATGAATGGGACGCTGTATTGCTATCGCAATCCGCTGGCGTTTGATCCTTCCGGCGGAGACAAGATTCGCAACGAATGGTACGACACGACGTGCTGCCCGCCGAACCTGGAACGCACTTTGGCTTCACTGCCGGGATATTTCTACAGCACCAGCAGCGAAGGCGTATATGTACATCTGTACGACAATTCATCGCTGGATTGGCACCTCGAAAGCGGGGCTGCGCTGAAGATCCGGCAGAAGACGAATTATCCCTGGGATGGCAGCGTGGAGATGGTCGTGGCGCCCGGACAGCCTGCCGAATTCACGCTGTTCGTGCGCGTTCCCGGATGGACCGACACGTCGAAGGTCGCCGTTAACGGGAAGGCGGTTGCGGGCGCGACCGCGGGTCAGTATCTCCCGGTCCGGCGGCGTTGGTCCGGCGGCGACACAGTTACCCTGCAATTCAACATGGCGCCGCAAGTCCTGGAGGCCAACGCGCAAATCACCGAGAACAATGGTCGCGTAGCGGTGCAGCGCGGTCCGGTCGTGTACTGCATGGAGCAAATCGACCAGGGCGACGGAGTGGCGTTGAAGGACGTGGCGTTGGAGGTTGACGAGAAGGGCAGCGGCCACTTCCAGGAAAAATTTGAGAAGGACTTGCTGGGAGGGGTCTTGGTCCTCCGCCATTCCGGAGCCGCATACGAGGAATCAGCCAATCGCAGCAACTTGTATTTCCCGCATAACGCGCCGGCGCGGAAATCGCGCCCGATACAACTGACATTTATCCCCTACTATGCGTGGGCCAATAGGGCCCAAACCCCGATGCAAGTCTGGACCCCAGTGGCCAAGGCGTGAGCCTTGATCGGGCTTCCGGCGCAGAACTACGCGGTGGGAATAAGTATTTCGGTGACTAACTGATCCTCTGGCGTGGTTCGCGGATCGTTGGCGTAATTTTCAATGCAGAAGTCATCTCGAACTTGGATTTTCTTTTCCGAGACAATCTCAAAAACGCGGCCAGAAGCCTCGGGCAAGTTGGCATAAGACCCCGTCAAGACAAAACGGCTGTACTTACCGCCTTTGAATTTTTCGTGCGTGAGCTTTTCATTTAAATTTTTAGGCTCCGCAGCGAGCGAAACGCCGGCGCGATAGAGCTTTGGCCCTACTTTGTAGAGGCTCATGTATCCGGTGACCTTGTTATGTTCGGAAATCCCCGGAACAAGTTGATGCAATTCTTGCCATGCTTGCGGTGCAGTGTTTTGAAAGGGTCCAGTTTTCTCGATAAAGACGTAATGCCTTTCCGGCCAGGTCACAATCTCGGGTTCTTGCGTAAGTTTCATGGGGGCTCTTTGTGGACTTGCCATCCTGTTTCTCCCTTCGTTTAAACACCTCTCCGAAAATAGCACGGCTTATACACCGCCGGTAAAACCCATTGCAGTTAACCTGGATGAAGTTCGTTGACACAGGATGACACGTACTTTAAGATTGACGTTTGTCTCTACAGGGAAAGGTGTGACTAAGGGCGATGAGGACGTATGTAGCCAAGGGAGAAGAGGCCGAGGCGCTGAAGGAAGGCGCGAACTGGTTTGTGGTCGATGCCACGGACCAGGTGCTGGGCCGGTTGGCCACTAAGGTGGCGCGGATTTTGATCGGCAAGGATAAGCCGAGTTTTACGCCGTACCTGGATTCGGGCGATCACGTGGTGGTGATCAACGCCGATAAGGTGCGCATGACCGGGAACAAGGTCGAGCAGAAAATTTATTACTCGCACAGCGGATATCCCGGCGGATTGAAGGAAGTTCCGGCGAAGCGTCTGCGCGCCAACAATAAGTCGGATTGGATGATTCGCGAAGCAGTTCTCGGGATGCTGCCGAAGAACAAGCTACGCGCGCGGCGTGCGAAGAAGTTGCGCATTTATCGCGACGCGGCGGGATTAGCGCGACATGCAGGGCAGAAGCCGCAGGCAGTGGCGCTGTAAGTTGCCGCAGAGCACAGCCAAAATTGGCTGTGCCACGTTGGATTAGAGATTCGGGGATTGTTGTTCTGGTGGGTTAGCAGCCTGCAGTATTCCAGTCTCCAGGTTTGGCGCCCCTTCGCACCGTTTTTGGTGCTCAGGGTGAAGGGTAGTATGCCAAATGCTGTTCCGCACGTTGCGGTGCCTTCCTTCGTCGAGTAGGGAGCAACCCCGCCCACGCGGGTAAGCCGAAGCGTGAAGTTTTGCAGGCTCCGAGTAGCGTGGGGCTGTCTGTAATTGAGGAGGATCGTTGAGTTCTACGGGTACGCCCATCGCGGGCACAAATTGGTTTCTGGGTACCGGCCGCCGCAAGGAATCGATAGCGCGTGTATTTTTGCGCGCAGGCTCCGGCAAGTTCACGATAAACAAGCGGACGGTCGAGCAATACTTCCCGAATTTCGCGTGGAAGCATGACGCCACCGAGCCGCTGAAGTTCACCAGCCTGGCGGACCAGGTGGATGTAGTGGTGACCGCGCGTGGTGGCGGCGTTGGCGGGCAAGCTGGCGCGGTGCGCATGGGATTGTCGCGCGCAATTGCGAAGTTCAATCCAGAGCTGCGGCCTTCGCTGCGCAAGAACGGTTTTCTAACGCGCGACTCCCGTATGAAGGAGCGCAAGAAATACGGGCAGAAGGGCGCGCGCAAGAGATTCCAGTTCACCAAGCGCTAGTCGCTGGGTGAGCGGACCCTTCGGCCGCCCGTGGCGGCCTCAGGGTGAACGAGCTCCGTTCCGGTCTTACCGGGACGAGATCACGGCCGGCAAGCTGCCGGCAAGAAGGCTGCTCTGCAGCGAAGTTGTCGTGGCCGGACTAAAGCCCGGCGCGACACGATCCGCTGCCGCAAGCAGCAATCCTTAGAGGAGGAAACTTGGCAGTTGAAATTACGATGAAGGAGCTGCTGGAGGCTGGAGTTCACTTTGGCCACCAGACGCGCCGCTGGAACCCGAAGATGAAGGAATATATTTTCGGGGAGCGCAACGGCATTCATATTATCGATCTTCAGAAGACCCTCAAGATGTTCCGCGAAGCAAGCCGCTTCGTGAGTGAAATTTCCTCGCACGGCAGAACGGTATTGTTTGTGGGCACCAAGCGGCAGGCGCAGGAAGCCGTGGCGGAAGAAGCCAAGAAATGCGGCGCATTCTTCGTGAATCACCGCTGGCTCGGCGGCACGCTGACCAACTGGGCGACCCTGCAGAAATCCATCAAGCGGCTGAAGCTGCTGAAAGCCATGAACGAAGATGGGCGCATGGCCGAGCTTTCCAAGAAGGAAAGAGCGCGGTTGGACCGCGAAATGAAGCACCTGTTTCAGAACCTCGAGGGCATCGAGAACATGGCGCAGCTTCCGGACGCGATGTTCGTGATCGACTCGAACGCGGAAGAGATTGCGGTGAAGGAAGCGCGGCGCATGGGTGTGCCGGTGGTTTCTGTAGTGGACACCAATTGCGACCCGGATGTGGTGGACTGGATCATTCCGGGGAACGACGACGCGTTACGCGCGATTCGTCTGTTTACCTCAAAGATTTCGGAATCCGTGCTGGAAGGCCACAACCTGTACCAGCAATCGCAAGTGGCGGACCAAAAGGCCGCGGCAGACCAGGCTCTGGTGGAAGGCGTCGAGTACGTCGACACCAGCGCTTACGAACGGTACGAGAAACAAGAAGGCGATTTTGTCGAAGGCGAAGTGCCGGCGGAAGCGCCGGAGGCAGCCGAACCCGCGGAGACAACCGTCCCGCCGGACGAGGAATCCAGGTAAGCAAACCGCGCTGGCATAGATTTCGACAGGCCCGGCGCTGCAGTCCAACCCAGGCGCCGGGCCGTTTTGCAGATAGGCGCATCTAACCGCATTACAGGGCGCGGCTAAGAGATTCGCATACGCGAGAAAGAAAAAAGGATGAGTACACAACCACAAGCCATGCAAATCCCAGCAAATCTCGTGAAGGAATTGCGCGAGCGCACCGGCGCGGGCTTCAGCGATTGCCGCGCGGCGCTGGTGGAAGCGGCCGGCGACGTAGAGAAGGCCATCAACATCCTGCGCAAGAAGGGCCAGGCGGCGGCGGCGAAGAAGGCGCAGCGCGAGGCCAGCGAAGGGCTGGTGGGGCACTACATTCATGCCGGCGGAAAAATCGGCGTGATCGTGGAAGTGAACTGCGAGTCTGACTTCGTGGCGCGCACCCCTGCGTTTCAGCAGCTGTGCCACGACATTGCCATGCACATCGCGGCGCTCGATCCGCGCTATTTGCGGCGCGAGGAAGTCACGTCGGAGATGCTCGAGAAGGAGCGCGACATCTATCGCGAGCAGGCGCGCGCAACCGGAAAATCCGAGCAGGTGGTGGAGAAGATCGTCACCGGGAAGATGGAGAAGTTCTACGAGGAGAATTGCCTCTACGAACAGCACTACATCCGAGACGAGTCTGTCACCATTAAGGAAATGATCGCTCAGGCTATCGCCAATTTGGGCGAGAACATTGCGGTGCGGCGCTTCGTGCGGTTCAAGGTGGGCGAAGTGAGCGGGGCCGCAGGTTCGACCGTAGAATCGGCGTCAGCCTAATCTTCTTTCTAAGTAGCGAGAGAGCGTCCCGAAATGCGGGGCGCTCTTTTTTTGGAGTGCGCAAGACCGCCGCACTCCAAAAGAGTAGCCGCCGCTTGTGCGGCGGCTGGCATTGTTTGTTACAATTCCGACGGATTTTCGAGCGCATACCGGAGAAACATGGCGAAAACGACAGCCGCGAAGCGAGCCTTGAGCAAACCTGCGAAAAGAAGCGAGCCGGTTTATAAGCGCATCGTGCTGAAACTTTCGGGCGAGTCGTTTCAGGGGCCGCAGGGATTCGGGATTCACGGCGAAACCATTCAGGCCATTGCGCGTGAGTTGAAAGAAGTGCACGCCCTCGGCGTGGAGATCGCCATCATGGTCGGCGGCGGAAACATTTTTCGAGGTGCGCGGCAGAAGGGTTTCGAGATCGATCGCGCCACCGGCGACTACATGGGCATGCTGGCGACGGTGATCAACGCGCTGGCCTTGCAGGACGCGTTGGAGAAGGATGGCGTGTATACGCGCGTGCTGAGCGCCATTGAGATGAAGCAGGTGGCCGAGCCGTTTATCCGCCGGCGTGCCACGCGGCACCTGGAGAAGGGCCGCATCGTGATTTTCGCCGCCGGCACCGGCAATCCTTATTTTTCGACGGACACGGCGGCCGCGCTGCGCGCCATGGAAATCAAGGCGGACGTGATTTTGAAAGCCACGCGCGTGGAGGGAATTTACGATGCCGATCCCGAGCAAGTGGCGGACGCGAAATTCTTTCAGCACATCACCTATCGCGACGTGCTGCACCAGGGTCTGAAAGTGATGGACTCCACGGCGATTTCGCTGTGCATGGACAACGGCATGCCCATCGTGGTGTTCAATATGAACACGCATGGCAATATCAAGCGCGTGGTGATGGGCGAGCGCGTGGGCTCGACAGTCACGCCGGCGTGAGCAAGAGGTGCTGTTTCTGAGGACGAGGATATGACGACGATCGCAACAACCAGGGACGCGATGGCCGCGGCGAAGACCCGCATGGAAAAAGCAGTGGAGGATTTTCGCAAGGATTTGGCGACGCTGCGCACGGGGCGGGCGAATGCTTCGCTGCTCGATAGCATCCGCGTGGATTATCACGGCACGCCCATGCCGGTGAATCAGCTCGGCACGGTGACAGTGCCGGATGCGACGATGATCGTGGTTTCGCCGTGGGATCCCACCGCAGTGCCGCTGATCGACAAGGCTATTCGCACCTCCGACCTGGGACTTAATCCGACCAACGACGGCAAAGTGGTGCGCGTGCCGATCCCCTCTCTCACCGAAGACCGCCGCAAGGATATCGTCAAGCAGTTGCACAAAGTGCTGGAAAATCACCGCACCGCGGTGCGCAATATTCGGCGCGATCTAAAGGAAGCCATCGAGAAGCTCGAAAAGGACAAGAAAATCAGCGAAGACGAGAAGAAGCGCGCGCTGGACGAGCTGGAAAAGCTGTCACACGCGGAGACCAAGAAGATTGAGGATCTGAGCGCGGCAAAAGAAAAAGAGATCATGTCCATCAAGTAGCGCAGCAAGTCAAGGAAATCCCCGAAGCTAGTCGCCCTGCCAACCCCATTTGTTTCTCATGTTTTTAGCATTTTATCCGCACGGTCTGAGCTAATTTTTCTTCGGAGCGGTCGCCGCCGAGGTTGATTGCTTGGACGGTTCAGCCCTTGCCCGCTCCAAGGTGAACTCCTGAGCCTCATCGCTCTGCACTGCGCGGACGAAAGCGTTGTAGTCCGCGGCGCGGTCGGCGGAAATTTCGCGCAGCAAGAAATTCAGATGGCGCGAGGCGGTGATTGAGCCGCCGCTCGCTTGATATCTAGACGCGAAGGTCGCGTAGTCGCGCTCGACGGACGTTCCAGTAGGCGTGCGAACGGCAGTTCCCTCCGGAAGATGCAAGGTCAAGTGAGTCTCAACATCCAGAGGCGTACCGAGGTCGATGGTGGACGAGGCGGCAAGCGCCGATTTGTCCGGTGGATCGGGCAAGCCGAGAAGGGGAAGCAGGGCGGGGATACGAACGGGTGTCTTCGACCAGTCGACAAATTTTGGTTGCACAATTTCGTATTCAACGGTCAAAGGCTGTTGCGTGGCGTACGGGTCCGACGCAGTCACATTGGTGATTTTGCCGCCAAAGCCGTCGGAAAGGGCAAGAAGCTGAGCGACATCCTTCCATTTTTCGCGGGGGGATTGATGAAAGGCGACGCGCAGCAACTGCTCATTTTCGCCACGCAGGGTGTAGTGAACTTTCGCGCGCAGCGTGCCGTCGGGGGCCAGGGAGGCATCGACGCTGACGTGTTGCGACGCCGCGAAAGGCAGATTCTTAGGAACGTCCTCGAAAAACCGCACATCACTCGTAGGAGAGAGGAGGAGCGCCGGCTTCCCGCGGATAGTCGAAGCGATCATTCCAAAAGGTGCTACCTCGACGGAAGGATCCAGCCAAAAGGTTCTCGTGGAAACACGGGCTATGACAAGAACGTTCGTCAGAATCGAAGGAATGGCGGGTCCACGTTGCGAACGCGTGCTGGGGACGGCTATGGCGAGCTTTGTTTCCAGACCGATGGACGACGTCAGGGCGGACAGCAGGCTGCACTTTTCTTCCGGAATAGCATACGCGGAAGACAGGATTGTCGCCGGGGACCGCAGGCGGAAACCGGTCGCACCCAGGGGAAGATCGACGGTCGTCACTTTTTGGGATACAAAATCGTAAACCGCGCGGAGTTTATCTTCGGGAGTGGCGGCATTGCGCGCCAACTCTTCCGCCTTGGCCTTGATCCTGGGGTCGGGCATGACATCGGTTCGGAAGGGCTCTTGCAGAGCCCTCAACACATCTACCCAGCTCGGAAACGTCGTGAGGACGACGTCCGAGTCAACGAAGAAAATAGGCAAATCAGAGATAGCTTTTGTTGAAGGAGTGGGTTCCTTGGCGTCGTGGGATTCAGAGTTTGTTTCGGGACGCTTCCAGCGATAAACCAAGCGGGCATTGCCACCTTCGCCCGATTTTTCGGTGTCGAAAATCTGGGCGGCCTGCGAAGTCCAGGGCTTCACGGCTCGGGAGGCAGGAAGATCGACCTCGAATAATTCTTGTGAGACCAGGGCATCGTGCGCCAAGTCATGCGAAAGATAGAAGTTCGGGGCGAAACGTCCGCGGGCGAGGGAGGTGACCACGCGGTACTCGAGGTTGTCGCCGGGGGCGAGGCCCAGGATGCGTAGGGACTTGACGCGGACGTCTTGGTAGGCAGGTGCGTTCACGACTGCGGGATTGGGCTGGTCGGAAATGGCGCTCGGGAGAATGTCAACCGTGCCGCCACCGGTGTGGGTGATGCGCACGAGTGGGAATTCGATTTGCTGGAAGGAACGGTTGTAGTCGAAGGAGAGCCGCGCGAACTGGCGGGCACCGAGTTCATTGTGGATATGCACGCGGGTGTGGACTTCCTTGCGGCTATCGCCATTCGCTTCAAAGCGCACGCGAGTTTCGAGCAGCTCGATCTGCGCCGGCAGCACCGGCGTACTTTCTGAAGCTTCGGACGATTTCGGCACCTGCTTGGCGGAAGGTGAAGGGGATTCCTGGCAGCGCACTGGCAAGGCGCCGAAAGCGCAAAGCAAAATCAGTCCGCAGATCAATCGCAGGGACAAACGTTTGGAAATTTGCGTCACTGGTGCCTCGTTGGGAGTGTAGGTCGCGCTGAAAATCACGTAAAGCGACGATTGACGAGCTAGTTTCAGGAAAGAAACATCTCCCTCGCCGTCGGTGCCCCGATCGCGCTAGCGTTTCGATTCTTTCGTAGGCTGCGCAACTGAAACCGAAACTAGTCGCGCGCGTCTGACGTAATAGGTTGTGGTGCGCCCTGTGGCGCGGAGGAGACGAACGGATGCGAAAGTTGCCTGCGGGTGTCGGAATCTCGGTCCTGGGTTTGAGCCTGGTGTGCGTAGGACTGGCGCGAGCCGATGATCGTTTCAAGGGCCCCGACGAGGATGGCACCAAGCCAGCGCTCACGAAAATCGCCGGCGAAGGCATGATGAACTCGCACGCCTTCCAATATCTGACGGAGCTGAGCGACAACGTCGGCGCCCGCGTCACCGGTACTCCCGAAGCGCAGAAAGCTATCGATTGGGGCATCGCCAAGATGCGCACCATCGGCCTGGAGAATGTGCACGCCGAAAAATGGCAGCTCTGGCGCGGCTGGAAGCGCGGCAATGCCGATGCCGAGCTCCTTTCGCCGATGCATCACAAGCTGCACGTCGACGCTATGGGCTGGACAGGCTCCACGCCAGCAAGGGGCGTGGAAGGCGAAGTCGTTCCGGTGAATTTGTTCGATCTCGATCAGGAAATGAAAGGCGTTTTCCGGCTGAAAGGCAAAGTCGTGCTGGTCGTCGCCAAAGGCAGTCCCAAAAAAGGCTTGGACATGATTTTTGTGCAGTTCGGCGACTTTCTACGCGCCGCGGCGAAAGCAGGCGCGCTCGTTGTGATCGGCGGCCAAGGCGGTTCAAAAGCCAGCGGGCTGAATCTGACGCACACCGGCATTCTCGGTTTTGACGCGGACTTCCCCATCCCAGTGGTCTCCATGACCGCGGAAGATCAAGGCCAACTCGAACGCTACTTGGAAGCCGGATTAAAGCCGCGCGCTCGCTTTAATATTCAGAACACATTCACAAACGGACCGGTGGAAAGCGCTAACGTCGTGGGCGAAATTCGCGGCCGCGAAAATCCCGAGCAGATTTTTGTCGTCGGCGCGCACCTCGACTCCTGGGATCTCTCGGAGGGAAGCACGGACAACGGCACCGGCTCGGCCAGTGTGCTCGGAGCCGCCGATGCGATTGTCCGTTCGGGAATGAAGCCGCGGCGCACGATTCGCTTCGTGCTATTCACCGGCGAAGAGCAAGGCCTAGACGGCTCATTCGCTTACATCAAGCAGCATCAATCCGAGCTCGCAAATCATCTCGGTGACCTCGTTCTCGATGAAGGCCAAGGTCCTGTCAGTGATTTCCAGTTGGGGGGCCGCGACGATCTGGTCCCGAGCTTTCAGCCATTTTCCAAATCGCTGGCCAATATTCGCGAGATCAAGGTCGACGAAAAAGTGGAGTCCGGAACCGATACGCTGCCTTTTTCCATGGCCGGCCTTCCCGGTATCAACATGAACCAGGACTCACCGGACTACAAGTACACGCATCACTCCGCCGCCGATGCGCTCGAAGCTGTTAAACCGGATGTGCTGACACAGAATGCGACCTTGATGGCGCTGACCGCCTACTGGATCGCCGACCGTCCCGAACGTTTTGCCATTCCGTGGCCCGCCGAACGCACGGCGAAAATGTTGCGCGCGCAAGGCCAGTACGACATCCTAAAGGCTTTCAACTTGTGGCCTTACGGAGATTTGGGGGCTGGTGAGAAGCCCAAGGAAGATTAGCCGGCCGAAAGCATGCGCTTCTTTCCAAATGTAACCATTTGATTTATAATGGTTTAGCGGAGTATTGATCGTTGCCGGGCAAGGTCGATGCCAAAGGGCCGTTTTCCACAGAAGTTTTTGCAGCCCTTGTAGCGAAGTGATTTGACAGAATACCGTATTTTCCTTATACTTCGTTGTTTGTCAGGGATAAATTAGCCCTGTAGTTGTAGTTGGAAGGAATATCTTCGGTCCCGGAACAAAGTAAGACGGAATGGGACGGAAGAGCGGCCGGAATGGGGCGCCAGCCCCGCAAAGCCGAGTAAGCCTCTCCGAATCGAAGCCAGAAGCGTATCTCTGCCTTCTGGAATGCGTACGGAGTTTCTTGCTGGGGGTTTTTCTCCGGATTCGCAGTAGACCTTTCAGCCAAGCTGTGCGCTCTCGCGCAATTTTGTGTGCGCGCCTTGCGGGAGCCGTGCCCTTCGCGTCGTGAACTTGCGATGCCCTGGGACAAAAATTTCGTTGCGCGATTGAGGGAAAACTGTGCCGACGTTTTCGCAATTAGTACGCCTGGGCCGCGAGAAGGTCCAGGTCAAGACGAAGTCGCCCGCATTGATGGGCTGCCCGGAAAAGCGCGGTGTATGCATTCGCGTGTATACGCAGACGCCGAAGAAACCGAACTCCGCGCTGCGCAAAGTCGCGCGCGTGCGCTTGACGAACTCTGTGGAAGTGACCACGTACATTCCCGGCATCGGCCACAACTTGCAGGAGCACTCCATCGTGCTCGTGCGCGGCGGTCGCGTGAAGGATCTGCCCGGCGTGCGCTATCACATCGTGCGCGGAACGTTGGACGCCGCGGGCGTTGAGAATCGCAAGCAGGGGCGCTCTAAGTACGGAGCTAAACGGCCCAAGGCTGCCCAGAAGTAGAGAGCAAAATTTTAGGAGCGAGCGAGAAACATGCCACGCAAAGGAATCATCAGCCGGCGCGCGCAAGCCACGGACCCGGTCTACGACAGCGATCTCGTCGAGAAATTCATCTGCTCGATGATGTGGGAAGGCAAGAAGTCCACCGCGCAGCGTGTGTTTTACGGCGCCATGGACCAGGTAGCCAAGAAGAGCAACGACGATGCGTTGAAGATTTTCAAGAAGGCCGTCGAAAACGTAAAACCGGTGCTGGAAGTGAAGACGCGTCGCGTGGGCGGCGCAAACTACCAGGTTCCCGTAGAAGTGAATCCGTTCCGGCGGCAGTCGCTGGCGATTCGCTGGCTCTTGCAGTATTCGCGCGAACGCGCTGGCAAGACCATGGTCGACAAGCTCGCGGATGAATTGCTCGACGCGGCCAACGCGCGCGGCGGCGCCATTAAGAAAAAGGAAGACGTGCACCGCATGGCCGAAGCCAACAAGGCTTTCGCGCACTATCGCTGGTAAAGAAATAGGGGAAATCGTGGCAGAAGCAGTAGCAAATCGGACAAGCGAAAAGAAGGCAGCAGGGGCCTCGGGACGGGTGTTCAAACTCGAGGACACGCGCAACATCGGGATCATGGCGCACATCGACGCCGGAAAGACCACGTCGACCGAGCGCATCCTGTTCTATACGGGTGTGACCTACAAGATCGGTTCAGTAGATGAAGGCACTGCGACCATGGACTGGATGGAGCAGGAGCGCGAGCGCGGTATCACCATCACCAGCGCCGCGACCACTGCTTCGTGGGATCGCTTCGGCAAGAAATATCGCGTCAACATCATCGATACCCCTGGCCACGTGGATTTCACCGTCGAAGTGGAACGTTCTCTGCGTGTTCTGGACGGCGCTGTTTGCGTGTTCGATTCCGTAGCCGGCGTGCAGCCGCAATCCGAAACCGTGTGGCGCCAGGCCGACAAGTACCGCGTTCCGCGCATTTGCTTTGTGAACAAGATGGACCGCATGGGCGCGGATTTCGATCATGTGATCCGCACGATCAAGCAGCGGCTCGGAGCGCGTCCGGTTCCTCTGCAATTCCCGCTTGGCCGCGAAGACAATTTCATCGGCATCATCGATTTCCTCGAGCAAAAGGTTATTGTTTGGCTCGAAGAGACGCTCGGCGCGAAATTTGAAGTTTTTGAAGTCGAAAAGCTTTGGGACAAGGCTTTTGTCGATTCTCGCCCCGACGTGGCCGCGGCGCTCAAGGGCGCGGCGATCGACAAGAAATTTTACGAAGAGCATCGCAACAAGGTCATCGAGTACATCGCCGAACACGACGATGAGTTGGTGGACAAATATTTGAATGGCGAAACGCTGACGCTCGAAGAGATGCGCAAGTCGATTCGCAAATCGACCCTAGCGCTAAAGATTGTCCCGGTGCTCGCGGGCTCGGCCTTCAAGAACAAAGGCATTCAGCCGCTGCTCGATGCCGTGGTCGATTATCTGCCTTCCCCGGTGGATGTGCCGCCGGTCGAGGGCATCAATCCGGATAACGAGGAAACCGAACTTCGCCGCGCCTCCGATGACCAACCTTTTGCGGCTCTGGCGTTCAAAATTATGTCCGACCCGTTCGTCGGGCATGTCACCTACATCCGCGTATATTCCGGCGTCCTGAAATCCGGAAGCTACGTTTACAACCCGGCAAAGCGCACCCGCGAGCGTATCAGCCGCTTGCTGCAAATGCACGCCAACAAGCGTGAAGAAATCGACGAAATCTACGCAGGGGATATCTGCGCTTGTGTGGGCCTCAAGAGCGTAAATACCGGCGACACTTTGTGCGACGAGCAGAAGCAGATCATTCTCGAAACCATCGATTTCCCGGCGCCCGTCATTTCCGTCGCCATTGAGCCCAAGACTAAAGCCGACCAGGACAAGCTGGGCGTGGCCATGCAACGGCTCGCGCAAGAAGATCCCACTTTTCGCGTGTCCACCGAACCTGATACCGGGCAAACGCTGATCTCCGGCATGGGCGAGCTGCACCTGGAAATCATCGTCGACCGCATGCTGCGCGAATACAACGTGCAAGCTAACGTTGGCCGTCCGCAGGTCGCTTACCGCGAAACCATCCGCAAAAAGGCCGAAGGCGAAGGCAAGTACATCAAGCAGACCGGAGGCCGTGGACAGTACGGCCACTGCGAGATCATCCTGCATCCGCTGCCCAGCGCGACGCACGAAAACATGCACGAAATGTCGACCGATGAGCTGGACGCGTTGGCGAAGGAAATCGTCGGCGGTCCGGGCGGCAAGTGGCGCTTTGACAAGGATCACCGTTTTCTCTTCATCGACAAAATCGTTGGAGGCTCTATTCCGCGCGAATTTATTGCGCCGATTGAAGCGGGCATCCGTGAGGCGCTGGATAGCGGCATCCTTGCGGGCTTTCCGATGGTCGATGTCGCTGTGGTTCTTGTCGACGGCAGTGCCCACGACGTGGACAGCTCGGAAATGGCCTTCAAAATCGCCGGCTCCATGGCCTTCAAGGAAGCTTGCCACAAAGCCAAGCCGGTTTTGCTCGAGCCGATCATGAAAGTAGAAGTGGTCGTTCCGGAAGAATATATGGCGGCAGTATTCGGAGACTTGAATGCCCGTCGTTCGGCGATTCAGGGCACGGAGAGTCGCGCGGGCAGCAACGTTATTCGCGTGGAAGTGCCGTTGTCGCAGATGTTTGGCTACGCCACCGATCTGCGCAGCCGCACGCAGGGGCGAGCCACTTTCACCATGCATTTTTCGCATTACGCTGAGGTGCCGGCGGCCCTTGCCGAGGAGATCGTGAAGAAGGTGCGCGGAGAGAAGTAATTCTGGTTTCCGGGGTTTTGCAAGAAATTAGATTTTAGATTGAGGAGCGGAGAAATAGATGGCCAAGGAGAAATTCGAGCGCAATAAGCCGCACGTGAACATTGGGACCATTGGTCACATTGATCATGGCAAGACCACGTTGACGGCGGCGATCACCAAGGTGTTGTCGAAGCACAACCCCAAGGTGCAGTTTCGCGCGTTTGATTCC
>Ga0209117_1000063_pt1 | contig 87729 bp, 73 predicted proteins | sample BlaSpr_A8_OM2_M2_FD_187978 | JGI IMG/M metagenome (GOLD analysis project Ga0209117, IMG submission 187978) | Forest soil microbial communities from Thunder Bay, Ontario, Canada - Black Spruce, Ontario site 2_A8_OM2_M2 (SPAdes) (version 2) | ecosystem: Environmental > Terrestrial > Soil > Boreal... | reverse complement strand
CGCCGTCAGCGTCGTCTTGCCGTGGTCAATGTGACCAATCGTTCCAATGTTGACGTGCGGCTTACTGCGCTCGAATTTTTCCTTCGCCATTGCTCCTCTACCTCACGTCCAAATAAAAAATTCAGGCCGAAACTTGGAGCGGGGGACCGGATTTGAACCGGCAACCATCGCCTTGGAAGAGCGAGACTCTACCGTTGAGTTACCCCCGCGTATAGCACGCCTCACTCGAAACTCTGTGTCACTGGTCTCCAGGCGACACCGCAACCGCTTCGACTACGCGCATCCAAACTGGAGCCTGGGACCGGGATTGAACCGGTGACCTCGTCCTTACCAAGGACGCGCTCTACCGTCTGAGCTACCCAGGCTCGAAAGTATTTCGTCCACCGCGCCTTCTACGTCACGCCTGGAACTCGCGACCTCGCCGTTTTCATTAAGTTGTTCGTTAACGTTCTGAACCGCCTCGGCTTTATCTATCTTCAGGTTTACAAGATCACGACACTCACGAGACGCTGCGCTGGTGGACGGGGGAGGATTCGAACCTCCGTAGCCCGCAAGGAGCGGCAGATTTACAGTCTGCTGGTTTTAGCCACTCACCCACCCGTCCCGCGAAAGAAAATAGGAACGCAAACGCGCGCTCCGCACGGGGAAAAACAGAAAAAGGCTCGCGTCAAAAGACACTAGCCCGCTCAATTTCATTGAGAGGAAATCGTCCGTCCTCGCTCCCCGACAAGCCCAATCTCAGCTGGCGCAGGGATTTGAACCCCGGACCCTCTGATTACAAATCAGATGCTCTACCACTGAGCTACGCCAGCACCGGTTAAACCGAAGAAGAATATCAGATTGGGTCTAGGAATTGCAAGGGGCTTTTTCGATCCAGAGCAAGAAGCCAGCCAAGCCCTGTGGAAAAGCTAGAATCTCTCTCAGGCGTGTTCCCGACACATCATCATACGCCAAGCGCGCCGCTTGCCAGCGTGTCATGCCAATTCTGGGGTAGCGGGGGTTGCAGTTTTCAGAGGTAGCCGCCATTAGCCTCCGGCTGGTGCTTCGCGTTACACTGCTTGTCGATGCGTACACGCGGGCCGATTGCGGTTCTGCTGGCGGTTATCGCCGGCGCGGGCATTTTTATGTACTCCTACGCGCGGCGGCACGCGGGCGGAATTGCGCCCGCGGCGGATCCGCCTGAGCTTGTGGAGCTGGCACCGGTAGATTCGACAGTTTTGTTGTACGCCGATGTGGCGGCGCTGCGCTCGTCTGCTTTTGTCATGCGCCTTTTGGCAATGGTGCCGCCGGTAACCAAGGATCGCGATTATGCAGAGTTCGTGCGCGCGACTGGATTCGACTACGAGCGGGACCTCGATCGCTTGGTTCTCGCAATGCTGGACGAAGGCAAAAATGCGGTCACCACCGCGATTGTCGATGGACGCTTCGACCAGAAGAAAATTGCCGCGTATGCGTTGCGCACGGGCAAACTGGAAAAGCAAACCAGTGGCGACGTTTACCTTATCCCCGCCAAATCGCCCGGGAAAACTGTTGTGATTCGTTTTCTGAATTCCAATCGCATACTGCTGACCGACAGTCGGAAACTTCAGCCGGCGTCTGAGCCAATCCCTAAACCATCGGCTAACACTAGTGAGCGCGGTAATCGCTCGGCGCCAGAGATGCAGGAGCGCATCGCGCGGGTCAGTGGCGCGCCTCTATTCGCGGTAGCGAAACTCGATTCCGCAATGCAGAAAAAAGAGTTTTCGTTCCATGATATTCGATCCGAGCAACTGGAAAACCTTGCGCGAAGCGTACGTTGGCTGAGTCTGGCGGCGCGTCCGGAGGGTGACCGCGTCGACCTGGCGCTTGACGGCGAATGCGATACGGCTGAAAACGCGCAGCAGCTTGCCGGGACCCTCGAAGGCTTGCGAATCATGGGTCGAATGGCGCTAGCCGACCCGAAGACTGGTCGGCAGATGGATCCTGCAACGCTGCGTGTACTCGGGACGCTGTTGCGCAGCGCCGAAGTGTCGCGTGACGATAAGGGCCAAGTGCATCGCGTGCGGCTGACGTTTGTCATCTCGCAAAAGGCCGTTGCTGCGGGAACGGCAAGCAAGTAGTTCTCGCGATCCGCCTGCTGGGCTTATCGGATCTCCTTTTGCTTCGCTTCCGAAGAAACCTGGGGATGTGGCAAGCCACAGCTTTTCAAGCTTAGGCCGTGTCACTTTGGACGGCCAAGGAACGCGTCCGCGCGAACCTGCGCACCATGGTGGAGGCAATCCTCCGGACGTACCGATACCCACCGGATTAAACAAGAGAAGGCCGGCTGGAGCAGGCAGAACTTCTGTGCCGGGATTGGGCGGCCGAGGCAAACCTCCACAGTCACAGATCAATCGCAACAACCTCATGCACACCAATGAATGGTACGGTGACCTCGATAGAGGCACCTGCGTCTCGCGTGCTAGGCGCCTGCCCGCTCACGAGAAGTTGGACTTTCTCGGCTTTTTTGCCGGGCGGAAGCTGCACCCGAACGCGCTGCGCTCCTACGGGAACGACTTCCCGGAACGGTCCCTTCATCATCATGGGGTTGGTCAGATTGACCAAGTGGACGGTCATCGAGGTCTTCTGCCGCCACACCGTCACGTCCAGCACGCCGGGACCGGTCACGGTGACGTTTTTCTCTTCATTGCTCGCCCAGTCGACGGCGTTTCTCAAGAGCTTTCCGTGATCAACGCACATGACTTCCCAGAAAGTACGGTCGATGTCCCACGGAAAATAAACGACACGGCTTTTCCCTGACTCATGCGTGTAAATTCCTGGAATGTCGGTGTGCAGGACGCGCGGAAATACCTCTTCCATGGGTAAGTCCGGATAGGAAGGAACCAACGTGAGTAGTGGATTCAAAACCTTTTGCATTGGCTCGACGTCCACGCGAAACACGCCATTGATGATGCGCTCAGCGTCTTCGAGCCCGGCCAGAACCAGGTGATGATTCCCGGTGGCGGCCTGCTTGTTCTCCACGGTCCAATACGAATTCTGCATCGGACCCTCGATGCGACCTTTGTACTGCACACCGAAACGATCAGCGAGTCCAAAGTTGCTTCTCCGCACCCCCCATTGGTTATAGAGCGAGGTCTCCAGGGTCGCGACGATGCTGCCACCGCAATGGAGATATTGTCGAATCTGATTGCACTGCTCGTCGGAAAGCGCCGCAATGTTTGGCAGGATCAGAACTTTGAATCGATCTATGTGTGCGGAATCGAGCAAGCGGTCGTGCACCATTTCGAACGGAATTCGGCCTTCGATAAGCGCATGGTAGAAACCGAGTGCGTGGTCTTCCACTTTCGCCCGGGCATGCTCACCGCCGTAGAACGTCGCGGTTTGCTGTGAATACACCATGGCCACACGCGCGAGCGGCTCTTCGTTGCGCAGGTAGCGTTCCCAGCGATAGCTCCACCGGTAGATACCCTCGACTACATCCAGCCATCGGCGGTCATGCAGGGTGCCAGCGAATTTCGTAAACCACGGACGCAAGCCATTGGCGATTCCATCCGCAACCCAGATGCGAATTTCCGCCTCGCTCTGCACGGAATCCTTCCAACGATAGGGCTCCTCCAATCCCACACTGAAGATGCCGACGATTGGCTTGCGCCCGAGCGCGGCGCGGTACTCCTTGCCGTTCTTCCCGTTGGCCCACGGAGGCATCACGCCCCGTCGTGCTTGACGGTCGGCAAATAAGGTGTCCGCGAGTTCGCCAACTGCCTTCATATCGAGGTCGCTGAGCGCGCCGCCACCGGTGTTGGGAATAAAACGGGCCTCCGGGCTAATCTTGCGAATCTCCGAGTCCCACAAGCGCCAGAGCTCAAACAGGCGCTGCTCGCGCCACAGGATGTAGTTGCGACGTTGAGGATCTCGGGGATCATTTGTGCGTGGCAGCTCCATACCGTAAGCCGCTTTGAAATTCCGCTGGCAATGCACGCAATAGCACATGCCCGACCCCGACCAGCGATTACTGAAAATTCCGTCCGGTGTGTATAGCGTCATGATTTCTCGGTGGACCTGGGTCATGAATTCGAAGTTGTACGGACCGAGTCCGCAAGTTACCCAGAATTGGGGATCCGCCCAGTGACGCCGGGGCCGCCCCTCGGCATCAATAGCGATCCAATCGGGGTGATTGTCATGCACATCTTGATGCGCAGCGTGAGGGTCGGTGCGCGCAACAGTGACCATACCCAACTTGCGGCATCCCGCAACCAGATCGCCGAAAGGGTCGGAGTCAGCCAACCAGGCACTACGATAATGAAAGGGAACTCTGGTGGGATAATAGGCAACACACCCTCCGGCGCTCAGACACGCGGCATCGGCGTGCACGCGCCTGAAATAGTCGAGCCAGAACTTCAGGTCGTACTGCCCGGGATCATTCTCAACCAGCGTCAGCTGCGCCCAGCGCATCGGCCGGTCAAACCAAGGCATATCATTGGGAGCCGGGGCAGCCGCCATTGCACCGGCCGTGCCCAAATCACCTAAGAGCGCGGCGCCGCTTAGCGTCGCTGTCTTGTGCAAAAAGCTTCTTCTGGAAATAACTATTCTCGTCATGTCGCTCCGAACCACAGCCAGGATCGGAAATGCAGTTTGTTGTGGAATTTATCCCACCGCATCCGGCGGCCCAACCCTGGCCGTAACCTTTTGCTCTGTCCGATGGTAGTAACACTCGTAGGTCATCGACAGGCCAATGTATAAAAGTCCTCCGCGCAACGAGTGTAGGCATTAAATAAAAGGGTAAAGAACTTAGTCAAGTAAATTTAGATCGTACCTATGGGAACGACTGGGAAGCGCAGCAAGGACCGGCGCCAGAGGGGCTTTGCGGAGTTTTTCCGAGGTGCTGCGGGGTTTTCCGTGGGGGGGGACCCCGGGGTTCGCCGAGGACGGACATGAAGTTGGTGTCACCGAACCAACAGAAATCTGAAACTCAGGAAGTAACGCAGCGGGTGCGGAGAATGGGACGATGGCGCTGAACGACTCGAAGCTCTGTTGCCGGGAGCACAAGTGTCGCTTGATGATGATGATAAGGGTAATGTGCATCGCGCGCGACTGAGGTTGCCGTAACGCAAAAAGGGCTCGTCCGTCCAAGGAAGAAACGTGTGCGGTACCGATGTGAGGTCTTTTTGCAATTCGGGAACTTTTTCTGCTGTCGGCGGGAAAGGAAACAGAAGGCGGTTAAGCCCTGATGCCAAGGCGAACGTCGCGCTAGGGAAAGATGAGACTCCTTTCAGAGCAAGACCATGACGACGCTCTCCTGCAGCGCGCCGCAAAAGGTGATGAGGAGGCCTTTCTGCTGCTTTACCGGGGGCACCAGGCGGCACTGTTCCGCTTTGCGTCGCACATGACCGGGAGCTTTTGGGCGGCTGAGGAGATTGTGCAGGACGTGTTCATGACCCTGATGCGCGAACCGAAGAAATATGACTCGGCTCGCGGCACCATGGGCGCGTATTTGTTTGGAATTGCGCGGAATCGCGTGAGGAAGCACCTCGAGAGGCTTCCGCGGGAAGTTCCGCTGGACGCGGGGAACCAAGATGAGGCTTCCCGAACGACTGCCGCAATCAACTCGGTCACGCCGGCGCATTGGGCCGAGCAACAGCAACGAATCGAACAAGTGCGAGCTGCGGTATTGGGGCTTCCGGCAGAGTTTCGCGAGACCGTAGTGATGTGCGAGTTGCAAGAGCTGAGCTACGAAGAAGCCGCGCAGCTGATCGGGTGTCCGATTGGCACAATCCGCTCAAGACTCCATCGCGGGCGAGCTTTGCTGCTGGCGAAGCTGGAGATGCTGCGGGATGAGCCGCGACGCTGCAGCGCGCGAGGCTAGAGGGAATGGCAAAAATGACCTGCGAAGACTTTGCAGTTTTTGGGTTGGAGCGGAAGCGCAAACACGCCCTGCTGAGTGTTGCGGACGCCACTCGGCAGGCGGCAGCGCTCGAACACATGAATCGTTGTCCGCGATGTGCTGCGCTGGAGCAATCCTGGCGAGCAGCGCAAATTGAGTTGCAAGCTTTGCGCGCCGCAACGCAGGCGGCCGAAACTCCATCACGAGTGGAGATGCGGCTCCGGTTGCAGTTTCGGACCAAGCATCACACGTTGAAGATGAGGAGGGCCGCCGTGGCTATAGCGTGGACCGTAGCGGCGGCTGCGGTGCTCGCTAGTGTGATGAGCTGGCAGAAATGGCGCAGTGCGAAACTCGAGAGCGTCCCGCACGTCGCGAGGGACGTGCCGACCAAAAGCAGCCCGGTGAATGCATCGGTAGGGCCTTCCCACACGAACACCATCGCGGTCGTGAAGAAATCAGCGAAGCACGATGCGCCGCCTGCGGCCGGCGAGGCCGGGGAGTTCACCTTGCTGCCCGGGAGTTTGCCCCAGGATACCGACGACGCCGCTGTCGTGCGGGTTCGCCTGCAGCGGGGCACTCTGGTTGCCCTGGGCTTACCAGTAAGCGAGGATCGTGCGGGAGATTGGATCCAGGTGGACTTGCTCGTCGGCGAGGACGGGCAGCCACGGGCCTACCACTTAGCTCGCTAGAAGAAGTAGATACAGCAGAGAAGAGGAACAGGAGAAGAAGCCATGAAACGTATGCATTGGATCTGCTCGATGTTGTGTACCGCTTTATTGTTGAGCGCCGGCTCGGCGTGGTCGCAGGAAGGGACGCCGGTGCTGACTCGGGGGCCCGGTTTTGGAGAGGGCGTTGAGTTACTTGGCTTTGGCGGGCTACGCGGCAAAGTCGTGAGGGGCGCGCCATTCAGCGCGATGGCAGTGTCGGAGTCGACGCAAACTCTGGCGGATGGAACTCACATCTCGCACAAGACCGCGACGACGGTTTACCGCGACGGCGAGGGACGAGTTCGCAAAGAGGTGAATTTGTCGGCCATTGGACCGTTCGCGACCGCCAGGGGCCACTCATTCGTGGTCATCAGCGACCCGGTTGCGGGCACCGAGTACGTTCTCGAGCCGGACCACAAAATTGCGCGCAAGGCTCTAGTTACCGCGAGTTTTCACGAATCGGGGCCTAAAACCGAAATCAACGCAAAAATGGAAGCACTTGGTGCGCAGCCCGCGGGACGGCCAAGGGGCGCCATTGTTCCTCGCGAATGGCAGGGTAAAGCGGAAGGTGATGCAAAAACCGAATCGCTTGGCACGCAGAGCGTGAACGGAATCAGTACTGTGGGAACGCGTACCACGCACACGATTGCGGCAGGAGAAATCGGCAACGATCAACCGATCAAGGTCGTCTCCGAACGCTGGTATTCGCCGGATTTGCAAATCGTGGTGATGAGCAAGCGCAGCGATCCGCGTTTCGGCGATACCACCTATACCCTGACCAACATCCAGCGTCAGGAACCCGGGGCAGCATTCTTCGCAATTCCCACCGACTACACCGTCGAGGAAGGCAAGCCAGGAATGCAGATGCGGGGATTTGACCGTGTCGCGCCGCCGGCGCCTCCCGGTGCTCCACCGCTCGGAGAATAAGCAGCCTGCTTCTAACGATCTTCTCTGCCGAAGACGGCGCGCCCCTTCTGCACGAGTCATCCATCCTGCAGCAGGGGCGCAGCTGCGTCTAGAGGATGCGGTGCGGGCCAAGGCCAAAAGACGCTTCAAGTCGTCTGGCGAACGGTGGAGCTGGCAAACCCGGAAAAGCGTCTGGCAAGGGCGAGCTCGATCGAAGTTGCCTATTGCAGGGCTTTGCGGAGTTTTTCGTAGGTGGTGCGGAGGTCTTCGGGGTGGACGCGGGTTTCCCCGGCAACGGACATGAAGTTGGTATCGCCGAACCAGCGCGGGAGGACGTGCATGTGGACGTGCCCTGTGACCCCCGCACCAGCGGCGCGACCGAGGTTGATGCCGACATTGAGGCCATCGGGATGGTAGGAGGCGAGGGCCGCCTCTACCTGCTGGGCAAGCATCATCATTTCCGTGAGCGTCTCATCGCCTGCACTACGCAAGTCAGCAACGTGCGCGTAGGGAACGATCATGACGTGGCCGGAGGTGTACGGAAAACGATTCAGGATGATGAAGTTTTTTTTGCCGCGGGCGACGATAAAAGTCTCTGCATCGTTTTTATTCTCAAGCGCCGCGCAAAAAATGCAGACTGCGGGCTTGGAAGCTTCCGAAACGTAAGCGTAGCGCCAAGGAGTCCAGAGATAATCCATTGCCCGGCTAGGTCTTCGCAGAGGAGCCCGGTGAGGCGCCGTCACTGAAGCTGTTGACGAAGTCCTTCAATTCTTTGCTGGGCTTGAAGAAAGGGATTTTCTTCGCGGGGACCTCAACCTTTTCGCCGGTTTTGGGATTGCGCCCGGTGCGGCCGCGACGCTCGCGGGTGCGAAAACTGCCGAAGCCCCGGATTTCGATTTTATCGCCGCCCTGAAGTGCCTGAATGATGCTCTCGAAAATTGTTTCCACAACGGTTTCGGACTCTTTGCGTGGCAGTTCGGTCACACGCAGAACTTCCTCGACGAGGTCGGCTTTGGTCATGGTCGCGTCTCTCGCTGCCGAGTCATGGGTTGTGGCGTCTTTGGGCATCGTTTCCCCCGCACGTTACCCCAATAAAATGGGGCGCATCCAAGTTAGTACTTCGTTAGCACTTCGAACTGAGCTGTTATGGAGGCTGCCAGCTCAGCCCGAAAACCCTTCAAAACGGGCCGGATCACTGCAACAGACCCACTTGGCAGGCCGGAGGGGTTGGGGTGCCCGCCAAATTGCGGTCTTCACATATCACTAAACTGCCCCAGAGGTAAAACTAAATTTCAAGCCGTCTGGCTCTTTCGGAAGCGGTACATGGTGGCCCGCAGACTATGTCTCGTCGTTCCTTACATGAGTCGCTTGGAAAGGATGGCGTCGCCGATCGTCGCGTTAGGCGAGGATTTCGACGAGCGATACTCTTCCATATCCCGCCGCTCAACTTGCTTGACCGCAGCGCGGTAGCTCAGGCCGATCTTGTGCTGCTCGCGGTTGACTTTGATGATTTTGAAATCGAGCTCGGTGCCAACTTCGAATTGGCTTCCGGTTTTCGGGCCGGCACCTGGCGTTCCCCCACGTCCAGACGTTTTAGCGGCGTCGTTTTTGGCGCGCCGATCTTCGATCTCCGAAATATGGCACAAACCTTCAATGCCTTCGGCAAGCTCGACGAAAGCGCCAAAGGCGGCACTGCGGGTTATCTTGCCGCGGACCAGCGAGCCAACAGGATGGGTTTCGAAAAAACTGGCCCAGATGTCATTCACTTGCTTCACGCCGAGCGACACACGGCGGTTCGCAGCGTCAATCTTCAGCACCTTGGCAGTGACGGTATCGCCTTTTTTGAAATGCTCAGCGGGATTTTTTACGCGACCGGTCCAGCTAATGTCGCTGACGTGGATCAGGCCGTCAAAGCCCTCTTCGATTTCGATAAACGCGCCAAACTCGGTGAGGTTGCGGATGCGTCCGGTCACAATCGTGCCGACTGGATATCGCTCCGCAATGTCGAGCCAGGGATCGGGCTGCGTTTGCTTCATTCCCAGGGAAACGCGGCGCTGGTCGGGCTTTAGATCCAGGACCACGACTTCGATTTCGTCTCCGGGCTTAACGAGCTTGGAGGGATGCTGCAAACGCTTCGACCAACTCATCTCACTAATGTGTACAAGACCCTCGACGCCATTTTCAAGCTCAATGAAGGCGCCGTAATCGGCGAGGCCCACTACTTTGCCGATCGTTTTCTTACCTACAGGAAAACGCTGCGGCACCGTGGCCCAAGGATCGGGAAGCAGTTGCTTGCGTCCCAGTGAGACGCGGCCCTTTTCCTTATCGAACTTTAAAACTTGAACTTCGATGTCCTGGTCAGGAGAAACAACCTCGTTGGGATGTTTCACGCGCGACCAGGCGAGATCGGTGATGTGCAACAAGCCGTCGATGCCACCCAGATCGACGAAGACACCGTAGTCGGTGACATTTTTCACTTTGCCGGTGAGCACCTGGCCTTCGACGAGTGAATCCATGAGTGCCAGGCGCTTAGACTGCAGCTCATCATCGAGAATGGCGCGCCGGCTGACCACAACATTGCCGCGCTTGCGGTTCAGTTTGGTGACGCGACACTCAATTTCCTGACCGGGCAAAGCGTCGAGATTCTGCGTGGGGCGAACATCGAATTGCGAGCCGGGCAGAAATGCGCGTACGCCGATGTCCACCACCAGACCGCCCTTGATTCGATCGACAATTTTTGCGACCAACGTTTCCTTATTTTTATAGGCAGCTTCCACGCGTTCCCAAGCGCGCTTGCGCAACACCTTTTGAAAGGAAAGGAGCGAGTAGCCTTCTTTGTGCTCACCGGTGAGCTGCACCTCAACCGTGGAACCGGGATCGGGTCGCGGGGTATCGGATTCGAGAAACTCTTGCGCGGAGATCAGCCCTTCAGACTTTGTGCCGAGATCGACGACCACGCCAAGCTCGGTATAGGCTACAACTTTGCCTTCGATAATTTCGCCTTCAGGAGCAGCGTTGGGCGCTTCCGCGTATTGCTCGATGAGTTCGCTCATCTCTGCGGCGGCCAGCGCTTCATCTGCGGCTTCCGCTGCGGCTTGGGCTTCAGCATCGGCAGTCGAACTGTGGGCATCGGTCGTGCTGGACTCGGGCGTCTTTGCTTCCAGCTTGCTCGCGTCGCTTCGGTCGATCTGCGAATCGCCACCGCCCGCCTCGCGCGCTCCTGAAGTTGCGGAGAGCTCGGTGGACCCGGACCGCTCGGTGGATTCGGACTTAGCCGGCTGCTGTGAAACTGGTAGGGAGTTTTTGGGGGGTGCCGATGATGGAGAGTGTATCTGCGAGTGATTACCGGGTTCAGCTGATTCGTTAGCCTGCTCAGATTGGTTTTCCGGTGCTGGTGCGGCGGCGGCGGATGAAGATTGTAGGGTTGGGTTGTCGTGATCGGGTGACATGTATCAGGCCTCCGGCAATGCTTACCCTGCTCGCCGACGAGCTTCCTCGTGGGTTCCCTGAAACGGGGCTAGAGCAAGGCAGGACTTGCTGCGGGCGTCGTTAACGCTGCAACGGCAAGATGATACGCGTCAAAACTGCTGATTGTCAATGAATTGGCCAAGAGCGGCATACCGGAGCGGTATTTGCGCGAAACGAAAGAAATGGCGCAAGGCTGGAAGCAAATGGGCCGAAGAAACCGCACCAGAACACCCTGAAGCCTTTCGCGGGCGCTCACCATCCGACATTCGCCTCGGGTTCACGCCAAGCGGACTCGATCAAGGTAAACCTATTGCAGAGCGAAGGCGTTCCCGGCTCGCTACCTGGTGGTAAGTCCGCGCACAACCGCCGCCGCTGAGGATTAGATGTTTTACGTTTTTGCTTGACCCTGGTGGAATCGCGCACGAGACTGTTTGGGTATGCGGAAAAACGCAAAAAATGCCAAGGCAAAGCAGATGGCACCGGTCGAAGAGGCCATCGAAAAAATCGTCGCAATGATGGAGGACTCGGCCCAGTCGCTGCCTCCGGCCGAGCGCGCCGCTGTGCTCGAAAAGATCCGCGAAATCGCGGCGGCTACAGTTGCCGAAAGCCACGCGGAGGCTTTGCAGCAGGAGCAAGTTCCGCCCCACGCTTTAAACCGTGCTTCGGGCCGAGGCAAAAAGACTTAACCCGCCATGTTTTCAATCTCACGGGAAAACTTCTGCCGAAATAAGTGTAGGTATCGATATCGATGTGTCTATGCACGGGCTCGGCCAGCTTGGCGAACTTCGCGCCGATAATCAGGAGCGAGGACTTCCACGGCACGGCACATTTCGTAAAGCCGCGAGCGGATACGCTGACCAACGCGTTCCCCAAGAGTATCTTCGCGTGCGACCGAAAGTCTTTCACCGGAGGGCTGGCGGGTGGGCTCGGCAGGATTGGCGGCCGAGCCTTCAAGATAATTTGTGGTGATGAGCGTGACGCGCTTCTCATTGTAGCGGCTATTGAGGATATGACCGAGGGTATCGAGCGCCCACGGCGAGGGTTTGCTGGCGCCCATGTCATCGAGTAAGAGAACTTCGGCACTTAAGACCGGTTCCAGGACGCGCATTTCCGTAGCCCCGTTTTCGGGATTATAGCTGGCCTGAATTTCCTTGAGTAGTTCGCGGTAGTCGTAGAACAAGCATTGATGCCCACGCTTGGCAAGCTGCTTCAACGTAGCAACGCCCAGATGCGTTTTTCCAACTCCGCACGGGCCCATCAGCAAAAGACCAGCTTCGCTGCCTGCGGGATAATCGCGGGCAAAAGCTTCGACCACGAGCTTAGCCTGTTCGAGACTTCGGTTCCAAGCGGTAGCCTGCGGCTCGCTCTCATACAAGCCGGTGTCAAAATTGTCGAAGTCGCAATGCTCATAACGCCGGGGAATCCTGGCACGCTGGAGCTGACGCGCGGCGCGTTGCCCCTCGCCACAATCACAAGGAACGGCTACGCGAGCTTCCACGCCAAAAAGGTTCATCGTCTGGGTCCGGTAGCCGGTGCCGCGGCACTGCGAGCAGTCTGCTGGAGCCATGCTGGAAGGATATGCGCGCAACGGGTCACGCGCAAGTTTGTGCCCCTGTGAAAATAACTGCCACTGTGGAAATGCCAAACGTTCAGAACAATACCCGGGTCACTTATGGACGCGGATCATGCGCGGAGGTGGGACACGCGCGAGTGCGTTTTTTGCGGGCTTGGAAGTTGGCTGGTGGAGGACTCGCGAAAGCTCATTCTGCACAAATCCGACAAACTCCTGCATTTGCTTCTGCATCTCCGACATTTTCTCGCGCATGTTGAGAATAATTTCGATGCCCGCGAGGTTTACGCCCATATCGCGCGTCAAGGTCAGGATCACTTCCAGACGTTCCAGATCTTCGTCAGTGTAAAGACGAGTATTGCCCTCCGAACGCGACGGTTTCAACAGCCCCACGCGTTCATAGAGTCGCAAGGTTTGAGGATGAAGGTTGTATAGCTCGGCGACGGCGCTGATCATGTAGCCGGCTTTAGCTCGTTTTTTTGCGCGCGCTGGCATCGAGTGATTCTCTGAAGTCTTCTCAAACAATCAAGGTTTGACTCGCGACCTTAAACAGCAGCCTCTGTAAATAAATCCTTCCGCGGGTCAACGGGAGCGATCTTATCGAGCTCGCGCAGCAGATTCCGCACGCGTTCGTCGGTCGGCTCGGGCACAATCACCTGGATCTCGACATATTGATCACCGCGTTTGCCGGTACGCGCGCTGGGGACGCCTTTCTCGCGCAAACGCAAACGCCGTCCGCTATTCGTGCCCGGAGGAATGCGCACTTGCGAGCGTCCATCAATTGTCGGTACTTCAATCTTGGCTCCAAGCGCCGCCTCGGTAACCGTGATAGGCACGACGGTGTAAAGATCATCGCCACGCCGCTCGAAAAACGGGTGCGGCTGCACTTCGAGCAAAATGTACAAATCACCCGGCGGGGCACCGAGCGTGCCGGCGTTGCCATGTCCGGGGACGCGAACCCGCGAGCCGGTGTGTACGCCTGCCGGTATACGGACGTCAATCGTTTCTGTTGTGGGGATGCGGCCCTCGCCGCCGCAGCGCCGGCACGGCGTCCGCAACTTCCCGGTGCCACTACAGCGCGGGCAAGAAACGTTAAAGCGCATCTTGCCGCCAGCCTGCTGCACGATACCCTTGCCATTGCATGCGGCGCAGACCTGAGCGCTCCCGGTCGCGCCCGTCCCCTGGCAGGTGGCGCAAGAATCGAGACGCGTAATCGTGATCTTTTTTACGGTGCCGCGAACTGCCTCCGAAAAGCTAATATGAATCTTGTATTCGAGGTCGCTCCCGGATTCGCGCTCCGGACCTTCGGCTGCTTGCCCAGCGCGGAAAAATTGGCTGAATAGGTCGCGGAAGCTCGCACCGCCCCCGGATCCAACTCCACTTCCCCCAAAATCGAAGCCGCCGAAATCCACGTGTACCCCGTCCTCATCACCCTGCGCTCCCGGCTGAGGTCCCCCGTGGTAATTTTCCGCATAGAACCCGAGCTGGTCGTACATCTGCTTCTTCTTCGGATCCGAGAGAACGTCGTAGGCCTCTTGGATTTGCTTGAATTTTTCTTCGGAAGCTTTGTCGCCAGGATTCAAATCAGGGTGATATTTACGGGCTAGCTTCCGGTAGGAAGCGCGAATATCCTTGGTGCTCGCCTTACGAGGGACGCCCAGGAGTTCGTAATAATCGGTTTTGGGTACAGTCGGCATTTTTCGAAACAAGTCTCTCTAAAACGCAGTAGCCCAGTGCGGGCTCGTTAGAGGTTGGTCCAGCGCGCGTTCCACTCTGCGAGCTCCTGTTGTTCCCGGGTCATTTCCTCGCGGCGACGCTGGCGCTCTTCACCGAGACGACCGCCCATAGCCGCTTCTTTTTGATTCGCGCGCTCAATCCACTTATCCACCCAGACGATGCGCTGCTCCACGAGCGAACCTTCCGAGCGAAAACGCAGAGTGATACCGCTCATCTCCACGGCCCGCGGCGGAAAATCTGCTGGCGGCGCCTGTTGCGCATCATAGAAAAGCCGCTTCCAATCGGCCGAAGGCGGCTCACTTAGCAGAACCTGAACCATGAAAACAGTCTCGCGTAGTTTTTGGACCGCCTGGGGTGGTCCCGCACGGCGTATACCTTCATAGGTTGTCAATCATGGCTCCAGCAATCTCGGAATGGTCACCGCCGTGGACGCGGCTGACTCAAACGGAGAAGCCCTCGTGTTGAAGACTTCCCCGCCCAAGTTTCGATACTCCGAATGACCCAACCGATGAGTTAGTTGGGTTTTTTCCCTTCGTCAACGTCCACATATTCAGCGTCGATGACGTCGCCCTGTCCTTTACCTTGGCCACCAGCCGCAGCTCCCGCCGCCCCAGTGCCGTCAGCGGATGAACCGCCACCGTCGCCGCCAGGAGCACCCGCCTGCCCCTGCGCCGCGGCATTCGAGCGATACAGAGCTTCGGCAACTTTGTGGAGGGACTTCTCCAACTGCTCCCTCGCCGAAGTCATTCGCTCCGCGCCGCCTTCTGCCAACGCGCGCTTAGCGCTTTCGATAGCTTCCTCGACAGGCTTGCTATCCGCCTCCGGGATCTTGTCCTTGTTTTCTTTGATGAGCTTTTCAGCCTGATAAATCTGATTATCGAGCTGGTTGCGCGCCTCGACTTCCGCGAATTTCTTCTTGTCCTCTTCCGCGTGAGCCTCGGCTTCGGTGCGCATCTTCTCAGCCTCTTCTTTGGTAAGACCGGTGGAAGCGCTGATTGTGATTTTCTGTTCTTTGCTGGTGGCCTTATCCTTCGCGGACACATTCAGAATGCCGTTGGCATCGATGTCGAAGGTCACTTCAACCTGCGGGGTACCACGGGGAGCCGGCGGAATCCCCATCAGATGGAATTTACCGAGCGTGCGATTGTCGGCCGCCATTTTCCGCTCGCCCTGCAGAACGTGAATCTCAACCGAGGGCTGATTGTCGGACGCGGTGGAATAGACCTCGGCTTTGCGTGTTGGGATTGTTGTGTTCCTCGGAATCTGCACGGTCATTACGCCACCATACGTCTCAACCCCGAGTGAAAGCGGGGTGACATCAAGCAGCAGGATATCCTTTACCTCGCCGCCCAATACCGCACCCTGAATGGCTGCCCCGACGGCAACAACCTCATCCGGGTTGACACCTTTGTGCGGTTCTTTCCCACCAAAATAGTTTTTGACCAGCTCGACCACCTTGGGAATACGCGTCGAGCCGCCAACCATCACAACTTCTTGAATTTTAGACGGGTCCAGATCGGCATCGGCCAGCGCTTGTTTTACAGGAGCCATCGAACGTTGCAGCAAATCATCCATCAATTGCTCGAGCTTGGCCCGCGTCAACTTCTTGAGCAAATGCTTCGGCCCGGATTGGTTTGCGGAAATAAATGGCAGATTGATCTCCGTTTCCACCATTTGCGAGAGTTCAATCTTGGCTTTTTCGGCGGCTTCACGGAGCCGCTGCAAGGCCATGCGGTCCTTGCTCAGATCAATCCCTTCATCTTTCTTGAAGTCGGCGATAATCCAATCCACGATTTTTTGGTCAATATCGTCGCCGCCCAAGTGCGTATCGCCATTGGTCGATTTCACCTGAACCAGGCCGCCGCCAACTTCCAGCACGGAGATATCGAAGGTGCCGCCTCCTAGGTCGTAAACGGCGATGATCTCATCGTTCTTTTTATCGAGACCGTAAGCCAAAGCCGCCGCGGTTGGTTCATTGATGATGCGCACGACTTCCAGTCCGGCAATCTCACCGGCCTGTTTGGTGGCTTGCCTTTGGCTATCATTGAAATACGCAGGCACGGTGATTACCGCTTTGCTCACCTTCTCGCCAAGAAAATCTTCGGCGGCGGTCTTCAGCTTTTGAAGAATCATTGCCGAAATCTCAGGCGGGCTGTAGGCCTTGCCGAAAATATCCACGCGCACGTCATCGTGCGGCCCGCGGACTACCTTGTACGGAATACGTTTCATCTCTTCGGTTACTTCCTCGAAGCGACGACCCATAAATCTCTTGATGGAGTAAATCGTGTTTTCGGGGTTGGTAACTGCCTGGCGCTTGGCCACCTGACCGACCAGACGCTCCCCGGTCTTGGTAATGCCCACCACCGAGGGAGTCGTTCGGGCGCCCTCTTGGTTGGGAATGACTACTGGCTCACCGCCCTGCATTACGGCGACGACTGAGTTTGTCGTACCCAGGTCAATACCTATAATCTTGCTCATCTGCCCATTCCTCCTGGAACTCATTGGTAACTGCGCAAGAGCCCAAAAAAGCCTGCTGAAACCACATTCAGCAACGCCATTATACCATTGAGTGTGCTGTTGTCAAGTTTTCTTATAATAAGTAAACGTTTTGTAATCATTAGCTTGTAAGGCAGACTCGGACGATAACCGCTGCCTTGAGGCCCAAGCGGCTACGGCAACGCAACTCCGAACCTAACGCCGCATCCTAGTTTAAGTACGGGAATAATGGGGGCCTATAATGATTTCCATGATTTCCGCCACCCCGGGGTCGCGAAATCCAAATGACGCCATGAGCCGGAGTCGCGGTACAATCCCCCGGGCCAGCGTCGATTTAGGAAGGAGAAAGAATTGAAGCTTCCGCAATGGTCGGCAATCATTCTCGCGCTTGCAGCCTGGGTACTGGTTGCCCGAGAGCCCGCGAGCGCACAAAAGGCTCATGCCAAAGCATCGGTGCCAGCAGCGGCGCAAAAAGCTCATGCCAAAGCTGCGCCATCGGCCGCCGTCGATCCCTTGGCTGGCCGGTCCTTTGGTTCGAAAACCGCTCCCATCACCATCGAGACATTCAGCGATTTTCAGTGCCCGGCGTGCCGCAGTTTGTACCAGGCCGTGCAGCACAAATTAATGGATGACTACGTAGCCACCGGAAAGGTGTATCTGATACATCGTGATTTCCCTCTGCCGATGCATGCCCATTCCCGCGAGGCTGCTCAATACGCGGTTGCCGCAGCTCGGCTCGGAAAATTTGAAAAGGTGGAGGAGGCCCTGTTTAACAAACAGGACGTTTGGGAAAAAGACGGCAGCATTGACGCGGTCGTCGCCGCGGTGCTGACTCCCGCAGAGATGGTAAAGGTTCGCAAGCTGGTAAAGAGCGGACAGCTTGACGCGGAAATTGAGTCAGACGTTTCGCGCGGCAAGAATTATGCCGTCAACCAGACACCAACAATGGTCATCACCTCACGCGGCCAAACGTATCCAATCGCCTCCGTGGTGACCTATGACCTTTTGCGTAATTTCCTGGATCAGCTCTTGAAGTAAGCCATGCGCGAATCGAGTCCGCTCAACTTCTCGCGTGCCCTTACGATGGGGGGACGCCTGGTGCTTGGTGGCATTCTTATCTATGCTGCCTACACGAAATTTTTTATCCCCGGGATGAACCCGCATCCCCCTGTACGTATAGCGCTCGCGCTTTTTGCCACGCAAATTGATTCGTATCAGCTGCTCCCTCCCCAAGCGGTTAACCTGCTGGCGCATACTTTGCCATATGTGGAGTTGGGGCTCGGTTTGCTTTTGGTGATCGGCTGGGAATTGCGCATTGTCTCGGCGATCGCCACAGTGCTGCTGCTTGGATTTTTTGGCGTCGTGGTACGCAGCTACGCCAAAGGTTTGCAGATAAACTGCGGCTGCTTTGGCCCGGGAGAGACGCTGGGAGTAAAGACCCTGGTGCGCGATGGTCTGTTTGTGGCGATGGCCATTACGCTGACCATCGCGGCGTTTCGAGCGCATCGCGGGCCGCACCCGTGGTCTCGGCCACTCGAAATCCCCAAAACTGATAAAGTGCAATAAAGACGTCGGCCGCGCGATTACGAACATCCTCACGGAAACAAGCTTTTCTCGAGCCGCTTCTGCGATAAACTATTTATTCGATGTCCGGACTTCCCCCTATCACGCTTCGTCTACGCGGCTGGAAATTGATCGATCGCGTGGCCATTGCGTTTCTCCTACTTTGCGCCATTGCGTTAGGCGCGGGGGTTGGCCTGCTGTTCGTGTACGCAAGCGACCTCCCTGAACTCCGCATGCTGGAAAATTATCAACCCAACGTAGTCACGGAAATTTATGCCGATGATGGTCAGCTCATTGGCAGCTTCGCCTTGCAGCGGCGCGTCCTGATGACCTATGAACAGGTGCCGCACGTTCTGCGCGATGCGGTGATTTCAATCGAGGACCAGCACTTTGAAGATCACTGGGGTCTCGATTTCCCGCGTATTGCCGGCGCGGCATGGCGCGATGTTTTGAAGCACCGCAGGCAGGGCGCCAGTACCATTACGATGCAGCTTGCGGGCAACCTTTTCCTGGACCGCAGCGACATCACCATCCGGCGCAAAATTGAGGAAGCGTTGCTGGCGATCCAAATCGAGCGCCATTACACCAAGCAGCAGATTTTCACAATGTACGCCAATCAGGTTTACCTTGCTCACGGTAACTACGGCTTTGCTGCCGCTTCGCAGTTTTATTTTGGCAAGCCGGTTAGCGAGCTAAAACTTACCGAAGCGGCACTGCTTGCCGGCATGGTGAACGGGCCAAAGTTTTCGCCGCTCCTCGACCCCCGCGCGGCAATGCAGCGCCGCAATCTGGTCATCCAGCGCATGGCCGAAGAGGGGAAGATTACCTCGCGCGAGGCGCAAGAAGCCAAAAAGCAGCCACTTAGTTTGCATCTGCAATACCCGCGAAACGATTTGGCGCCGTACTTTTTTGAAGACATCCGCAAGTATCTAGAGGCCGCCTATGGCACCGAAGCGGTCCACGAACGCGGCTTGCGCGTCTATACCACGCTGAATATCAATATGCAGCGCTCGGCAAATCAATCCGTACGCGACGGCTTGCACGATTACGACCGGCGCCACGGCTGGCGCGGCGATTTGCCGAATATCCTTCGCGACAATATGGGCAAGATCGAGACTTACGAAGACGACGACTGGCGGCGTCCCATCGAAAAGGGCTCGTACACAACAGGTTTGGTGACGGCCATCGACGACAGGACGGCCACCATCAGGATCGGCCAGTTTCGCGCGATTCTCACCGCGCCCGAGTTGGCGTGGACCGGGCGCAAAAAACCTTCCGAGCTTCTCAAGGTGGGCGACCTTGCGCAATTCCACATTGAAGATTTGAAAGACGGGGGCGCGCGCGTTCGGCTCGAGCAGCAACCCGCGGCGCAGGCCGCCCTGGTAGCGATTGAAAATTCCACCGGCGAAATCAAGGCCATGGTGGGCGGGTACAGCTTCGAGGAATCAAAGTTCAATCGCGCCACGCAATCGTTCCGCCAGGTGGGCAGCTCTTTCAAGATCTATGTTTATGCGGCAGCGATTGAAAAAGGGTTGACGCCGTTCGACACGGTAGTTGACGCTCCCTTCACCACGATCAGCGGGGGACAGGCATACTCACCGCGCAACTACGACGAAAAATTCGAGGGAACAATCACCTTGCGGCGCGCGCTGGCCGGCTCGCGCAATGTTCCCGCTGTGAAAGTAGCTGAGAAGGTCGGTATCAGCCATGTTGTGGACGTGGCCCGGCGCTTCGGCATCACTACGCCGCTTCCGCCTTACTTGCCCCTGGCTCTCGGTGCCGCCGATATGAAGCTGCTCGAGCACGCTTCGGCCTTTACGGTGTTTCCGAATGACGGCATTCGCATTGATCCGCACATGATCCGCCGCGTCACCAGTTACGACGGTGCGCTGCTCGAAGAGGCACGTCCTGAGGTCCACGACGTCACCGATCCTGAGACCGCGCGCACTATGCTGGCGATGCTCGAAGAGGTCGTGCAGTTTGGGACTGGCGTTCATGCTAAGGAGCTGGGACGGCCCTCAGCGGGCAAGACCGGTACCACCAACGATTATACCGACGCGTGGTATATGGGCTTCACACCATCGTTGACCGCCGGAGTTTGGGTAGGCTTCGACGACAAGCAGATTTCGCTCGGTAAGAAAGAGACCGGAGCGCGTGCGGCCTTGCCCCTGTGGCTGCAATTCATGAAGGGCGCTACCGCGGGAACTCCCGTTGAAGAATTTACAAACGTGGTGCCGCTAGAGAAGCTCGCCGAGACGCATCGGGTTTTCGTTGATACCCCGGACACCGCACCCACCGAAGATGAACCCGTCGCTCGTCCCCGTTTCGTACCCAAAGCCCCCAACCCACCCGCTAAGGCTGCTCCAGAAAAAACTACCGGCGGATTGCCGCAATAGTTTCCTGCCCAGGCGCTCGGGGGGTAGTTAAATCCGCCAATGTCTACCATAAACGGGAATCTATCCGCAAAGTTGGATTAGAATTTTTAATTCTATAGATTTAATTGTGGATTACCCGTTAGCTGCTTTATCTAAATCACTTATTATCATAACAATGCATATAAAAAGTCCAAGTGGCACATGCATTGCTTCTCGTTAGCTCACACGGGTATGAGCCAGATGGACTTCGGATATTTTTAATGAACGCGAATGTTGTTGCGATGAGATGGTTCAAGTCGTTGCCATGTTTCGGTAGGGGGGATTTCACCCGCTGACCCAGACGGGCAGTCAGCGATTATAGAAAAATCTAAAAATTCTGGGGGAGGTAGAGGAATGATTCAGTTTAGATTCATCAAGAACTTATTTCTGCTCGCGAGTGCACTACTTATCATTTTGACCGCTGTTTCAGCGAATGCTCAGATCACCTCGCAGACCGGTGCCGTTCGTGTCATTGTGCTTGACCCCAACGGCGGCACGGTTTCCGGAGCCCAAGTAACTTTAGGTTCTCCTCTCGGAACCTCGATCGCTAAGGAAACCACCGGCGACGGCACTGTCGTGTTTCCGTTGGTGAATCCTGGCCAATACAAAATCACTGTGGAACACCCCGGCTTCCGGCGCTCTTCGCTCAACGATGTAGGCGTCCGCATCACTGAAGTGACGAATCTCAACATTACCTTGGAGATTGGGGAAGTGACCACCGAGATTACCGTTTCCACCGAAGCGGTTCAGACCGTCAACACCGCGAACGCCACTCTCGGCGAAACCCTGACGGGCAATGTCATCGAGAACATGCCGCTTGCGACACGCAACTTCACCTTCTTGCTGGGGAACAATGCCGGAACTACTGGGAATCTTCCTGATGCCACGCAGGCAGGCCGCGGCCAAGCTGTGTTTTACGTCGCGGGGCAGCGCGGCACTTTCAACAATCTCGTCATCAATGGAATCGATGCGAACAATCTTGGCAACAACAACTTCGGAAACGTACCCATTCCTTCTCCCGATTCCATCGAGGAAGTCCGCGTTCAGACTAGCCTCTACGATGCTTCGCAGGGTAAAACCTCGGGTGGCAATATCATTCTGGATACGAAGGGTGGGAAAAATATCTACCATGGAGAAGCGTATGAATTCTTTCGCAACGACGCTCTCAATGCCAACGATTTCTTCTTGAACAAGGGTAAGATTCAGCGCCCTGTGCTAAGACAGAATCAGTTCGGTGGAAACTTCGGCGGCCGCGTCCCGATACTGAAGGATACGTTTTTCTTCGGCTCTTACCAGGGCACCCGCCAAGCGAACGGTGTTGCGGGAACTGTGACCTCGCAGATGCCGATACTCGGAGATCGTTCTCAGACCACCCTCGAGCGGGCCTTTAATATTCCGGCCGGTACACTGGATCCTGTGGCCCTGAAACTCTTGAATCTTCCCGGCCAATATGGAGGATTTCTGATCCCCAGTGGTCCCGGCACACCGATCCCGGGTCAACCGGTTAAGAATTTTGCTTTATTTGGAGTTTCGAAACCGCTGCAGTTTTCAGAGAATCAGTTTAACGCCAACGTAGACAAGAATATCGGCAACAAACACAGGATCTCGGAGAAGTTCTTCTTCGCGAACGCATTGACCAACGATCCGCTGGGTGGCGAAGGGGGAGGGAACTTCGGCAGCGGTCAGACGACGCCGGTCACAAACCGTGTGGCTTCTCTCGCGTGGACATACACGCTTACGCCCAACCTGTTGAATGAGGCGAGAGTCGGTTTCAACCGTATTACTCAACAGCTCAATGCAAAAGAACCAGCCACCGTTAGTCAACTCAGCATGAAGCGTTTCAATAGTGCTGCATTCCCAGGTATTCCGGTATTCTTTACCAACGATATTGGCCCGGCGTTTGGGGGCATCTCCACCAACAACGATCAAGCAAGCGTGGCCAATACCTACCATTTCGCGGATACGATGGCGTGGACCCACGGGAGTCACACTTTCCGCGGTGGTTTCGAATACCGCCGTTACCAGATCAATCTATTCAACAACTTCGCTTCGCGCGGTTTCCTATACTACGACACGTTTGCGGATCTCCTGAGCGGAAACATTCTTCAGGCATTCGTTGGCACGGGCATTACTGATCGCGGTTTCCGCGCCCGGGACTTGGCTGGATATTTCCAGGATGATTGGAAGGTGGGCAAACGGCTGACGCTCAACCTCGGTGTCCGCTACGACTATATGGGCCCAGCTGTAGACGTCAAGGACCGTCTCGGAAATTTTGATCCATCCCGTTTGGACGCGGTAACGCGGGCCAATGCCGGGCCGGGTCTTTTACGGGGATTCATCCTGCCCGAGAGTGCAAATTTCGGGGCCATCAAAGGCACTCCGGGGGTGAGTCGCTCAACCTTACTCAGCAACAGCCCACGCAACTTTGCGCCACGCGTGGGGTTTGCTTTTGACCCCAAAGGAGACGGGAAAACAGCGATTCGCGGCGGTTATGGTATTTACTATGTACGCGTCTCGAACCAGATGCTCCTCCAGTTGATCACGGCTGCGCCGTTCTTCCAGTTATCCAGCGTTGTTTTTCCCGGCACTGCGCCCAGCGATGCGTTTCCGAATCTTCCGGTGCCATCGCAATTCCCTATTTTCCCAACTCCACCAACCTTCCGCGGTTTCAACGCGGCTGGGTCGCCGACATTTAACGGTCCCCTGCTTTCACTAAATCCTTTTGAACAAGACATGCGCACACCCTACGTCGGATCGTGGAACTTCACTGTGCAACGGGAACTGCCATGGCACTTTTCCGTTGAGGTTGGATATCTCGGTTCTCAAGGCGTGAAGCTGCTTCAAAGCCGCAATTTGAACCAGGCCCTTTTGGCCAACGCCGCTCATCCGATCACCGTTGGTGGCGCCAACGGCGTACCAACCACCACCTTGACCACCGTTTCGAGCCGCGATAATAACGCCCGCGTGGGTGTCCTGGGATTCAGCTCCACGGGTCTGAACACGGTCACTGGCAACGGTCATTCTACATATAACGCCTTCGTATTCACATTGAACCGCAGGATCGCCAGCATGTTCCTGCAAGGGGCCTACACATACTCGAAGTCAATAGACAACAACTCCGGCAGCGCGACTCAAGACCTTGGTAACTCGAACGGCAATCAGCTCGATACCCATGGGGTCCGCGGGCTGTCCAATTTTGACCGTACCCATCGAGTCCAGGTCACCTATCGGTATGAAATTCCGGCTTTCCGAAGTGGTAGCGGGATTGCCCACTACACTTTGGGCAATTGGTCGGTGGCTGGAACCACAACGATACAATCCGGCTTGCCGTACACCTTCAGCTGCTCAGCCTGTGCAAACAACGTTTTCGGGCTGACCACGGGAACGCTCTTCCCCCAAGTAGCGGGGGACCTGAATCTGTTGCGGAAGTCTGGCCGACCTGAAGATTTCACGGACACCGTCGGAGTCTATAACACGAGTGTTCTGAGCGGCACCCCCCTTTTGACAAACGGAAAAACCGTGTCCGGGCTTAATCCCCTCGGTGGAGCCGGATCCGAGTCATTCACCATAGGCGGACCCGGTACGGGTTCTCACCTCGGCTCTTTCTTCGGCAATTTGGGTCGCAACGTTCCCCAGAGCCGTGGGCCTAGACAGCAGCAGTGGGAGTTCTCGCTTGCTAAGGAATTCTCAATTCGCGAGAGAGCCAGGCTCGTGTTCCGGTCAGAATTCTTCAACCTCTTCAACCACCCGAACTTTGTGGTTACCCACACAGCAGTCGGGACGTCGACTATCGGGGTGTTCGACGCCACTACCGGTAATCCACGGGTCATTCAATTCGCACTGCAGCTAAAGTTCTAACTCGCGACAAATTGTTTGAAGAAGAGGAGGGGCGTGGCTTGCCCCTCCTCTTCTTCGATAGTCTCTTAATCCGTTTTTGGAGCCTTCATTTATCAGGAACGAATCATTACTTCATGCGCAAAGGGTCCCAACCGCGAGGCATTAGCGGTCGGGAGGCTCCGCCGCTATCGGTAAGTACGATGGGTTTTTGGCGGGTAATCTCGCCGATGATCGTGAGCGGCACCGCGCGATGGTTTCGTGGCAGCCGCTTGGCAATATTCGCAGGCACCGTAAACAGCAACTCGTAGTCCTCGCCACCGTGAAGAGCCAGCTCCAGCGCATGGATTCCGCTAAAGGCCAGTTTTATGGGGACGACCACCGTCGGAATTTTCTCGGTGAACAGCCGGGCGCCCACACCGCTTGCGTCGCAAAGGTGGGCAAGGTCGGTCGAGAGCCCATCGGAGGTGTCAATCATCGCCGTTGCTAGCCTCTTCCCCGCAAGCCATTGCCCCAGCGCCAGCCTCGGTTCGGGATAAAGATGCTTCTGGAGTAGCGCCTTCCGCCTTGCCTTCTTGTGCAGTTTCTGTCTTATCACCTCCAACCCAAGCTGTGCTTCGCCTAGTCTGCCGCTGACGCAAATCAAATTCCCTGGCTGGGCCCCAGCACGGGTGAGCGCTCGTCCGGCCTCCACCTCGCCAACCACGGTAATGTTCACAAGGATGGTTTCGTGTTCCGTGGTATCTCCACCCGCAGCAACCAAGTCAAAACTGAACGCCGCCCGCGCCATACCCCCCAGAAAATCATCGAGCCACTTGCCCGTCAATCCTCGCGGCAGCGCCAGGCTCAGCAGGAAGCAACGCGGCTTGGCGCCCATTGCCGCAAGATCACTGGTCGCGCGGGCCAAGCTTTTCCAGCCAATCGCATCCGCGGAATGTGCCGCGCGCAGGAAGTGGCGACCCTCCAGTGAAAGATCGCAGGTTAGCACCAACTCTCGCCCCGGCCGCACTCGCAAGACTGCTGCGTCGTCTCCTATCCCTAGTCGCAAAAAGCCGTCGTCTCGTGACGGCAGCCCCTTCTGAATGCGGGAAATCAGCTTTCGCTCGCTGGCAATGGGCAATTTCATTGGAAAATGTTCTGGAACGGCACACCCGTTAGCTCGTTTTAATGGCCGGAAAGTGAAGCCCATCCTCCGGGCCATGTCTTTACCTGTCCCTTTGGCCAGCTAATTGTTTCCACAGCGATTTAGTACAGTGGCCTTCTTTAGGGTTGACTCCCCTGTCTCCAGATTTTAATATTCAACCACTCGGACCGAGTCTGGTCCAATGTCGAGTTTGGTAGCAGCTGTCGCCCAGCTGACAGGGTACGACCCGCGATAGCTCCCATGGATGTCAGTTTGGCGACCTGAGGGCACATGAAAGCGAAGTCGTACACATTCTTTATCGCAGCGAACACCCCCGGCCGAATGCGGAAGGTGCGCGTCCCCGTGTACGCTCTGCATCTTCTTCTTGCGCTGGCCGTGGTGGGGGGAGTTACGGTACTTGCTGCTGTCAGCTCTTACTCGCGCATGCTCTGGAAGGTCGGCAACTACAACGCCCTCCGTCATGATCAGGATAGGCTCAAGAAGCAATACCAGCAGTTGCAAGCCACCGTCCAGAATACCAATCAGCGCTTAGATTCGCTCCAATCCTTGGCTACTGAAGTCGCCATGACGTATGGTGTTCTGCGCTTCCGTCCCACACCCTTTATGGTTGCCGACAGCCCACTCGACTCCGAAGGCGCTTTCGAGAGCTCCATCGAGCAGTTCAATTTTCTCAAGAAGAACGCCACCGCCGTGGCGCTATCAAGCTCTGGCCTGCGGCTTATGCCCTCAGGATTTGCTGAGTCTACGTATACTCCATCTCTTTGGCCCATTGCCGGGCACATCACCTCAGCTTTCGCCGAACGCCTGGATCCCTTTAGTGGTGAAGGCGCTTTCCATGCCGGAGTCGACATATCCGCGAGCTACGGTCAGCCGATACGAGTCGCTGCCGACGGGATCGTCACCGTTGCCGAGTCGCGCACGGGCTACGGTCGGATGGTAATTGTGGATCACGGATTCGGCGTTTCCACCTGGTATGGCCACATGTCGGCTTTCGGATCAATGTCCGGCGAGCGCGTCAAGCGTGGGCAAGTCATCGGCTACGCGGGCATAAGCGGCCGCTCTACCGGACCACATGTCCATTACGAAGTCCGTCTCAATGGGGCCCCGGTGAACCCCTGGCGCTACCTCCGCGTAAATACAGCCGCTGACTGATTCCCGCGTTCCTGCAACTGACTTTACCGACGGCACCCTGCTGGTGGCTTCCCTTACTCTCGCACGATCCCAGGAAGTATGCCGTTGCGCCGCGCCAAATCGCGGAGTTCGCTAAGCTGGGTTCTCAAGTCCAACAGAAGCATTCTTCGGAGGTCGATGCCCGCCTCGGGGGTGACCCCGACGGTGTCCTGATAAATCGCCAGCCCTGCTTCCATCGTCCTCAAGTTACGCACGAGCTGGAGTTCGGCAAGGTATCTGACCGTCTCCAATTCGAGGGCTTGAATTTTCGCCCGCAGCGCAGACGCCTGCTCAGCATACCAGCGAGGGTCCTTCGTCCTGTCATACAGTACAAACGGGTTGCTTTGTTCGGCGATCACGTCAAGAGCAGCTGCAGCCCGTGCGTCCGGAAGCTGATTAAATTCGGAGATCGGCCCGCGATCGCGCACGAGCAGCTCCAATCGATCATTGGTCCAGGTCGTGTCGTCGCGCCGTCCTAGCTCCTGCTTGCCAGCCATCGGGACGTCCCTCGGTATCCGGCGGCCGACCCCGACTGCTCCGGTATCATTCGCCGCAGGCCACGTCTTTGCCCCGCGCGCTTTCGCCGCATGCGAAGCCATCGCCCGAGCAGGTGGTGCGATAGCGGGGTGCTTCGGGAACGGGGCAGCTTGCGCTGAAACCGCAGCCAGGCAAACGCCCGCGAACATATTCCTATAGTTCATGGAATCCTCCTGCGGGAACCAACTGTAGTATATACCTTTGTAGCTTCAGTGGTCATTGCCCCGCTTGCAGCGTTCTTCATCGCTCAACAGCTGTCGCGCGAGCACGTCTCACGAACTGTTCCTCAACACCGGTATCGTCGATCAGGCTACTCCTGTTGCCCCGGCGGCCGCGGGGAGTTCGAATGCATGGCCATCTCTGGTCTCCCACACATGCGGTTGCGGCGGCTGTCGCATCGGTACGCTGATTGGCGGCACCTCTCCGTCCTTGTGAAACATCAGCCGGTCGTGCTGGCGATCCCAGTCAATGCTCAGAACATCTCCAAAGTGGACCTGATGGGTAGCGAGTAAATTTGCCAGCGCATATACGACGTGGCGTTCAATGGCTCGCTTCAGGTGACGCGCTCCATATTTCAGGTCAGTTCCTTCCTTTAGCAGAAATTCCTTGCCCGCAGGCGTCACGCGAAATAAAAATTGCTTCTTCGCCGTATCCAGCACTCTCCGCTGAACCATAGCCAGCTCAATGTCCAGGATCTCTTGCAGCTGCTCCGTTTTCAGGGGGTGAAAAACCACGACCTTGTCCAAGCGATTCATGAACTCCGGGGAAAACTTGCGCCGCGCAGCCTCTACTGCCGTTCGTTCCAGTTTCACATCCAAATTGGCTGCTGGCTTTTCGGGCGCCTGCACAAAACCCATCCCGCCGGTCATAAGCTCGGTGATCTCGCGGCCTCCCAGGTTCGAAGTCAAAAAGATTACTGTCTGTGAGAGGTCGATGCGCCGATTGTCACCAAGCCTCAGTGTCGCTTTGTCGAGCATTCCCAGCAGCAACTGCCACAAAGCATCGCTTGATTTCTCAATTTCGTCGAACAGAATAAAACTGAGCTTCAACTTCTCGGTGTGATACTTCGACAGCTCGTCCTGGGTGATAAGCGGGTGCGTCTCGCGATGGCCCAAATACCCTGGTGGCGAACCGATCAGCTTGGCAATCTCGTGGGAGTGCTGAAATTCCGCACAGTCTACTTTGATCACCGCTCGTGAATCTCCGAAAAGTATTTCCGCCGCGGCTTCCACGATGCGGGTCTTGCCCGATCCGGTTGGCCCGAGAAACAAGAGATTCCCTACTGGCCTCCCAGGAGAATTCAGGCCGGCGCAGAACACTTGATAGAGGTCCACCAATGCTTGGACGGCTTCCTGTTGACCAACAATCTTGGAGCGTAATGCCGCGTCAAACTCGATCGATTCGTGACTGTGCCGCGTGAAGTCGAGTATGTTCGCTTGCGTAGTCATGGGACCTCCTGCTGACCAGGATCGATTGGAAAACCGCCGAGCTACCGGAACGTCTTCTCGGGTGGAGACTTTGAGGATCGTGGCTAAAGCCCAAGGTCAGGGAAATCAATGATTTAGAAAAAGGAGGCGGCGAGATGCGCGATTGGCGCGCCCAGTTCGACCTAGGCAATGGGCTGACACCGTCTTGCCGAGAGACTGTGCGACTCTGGAGCTGGGTCAACATTTAAATAAACCGCTCTGGAAGATTAGGCCTGCGCAGCATCTCTCGCAGCCGCTCTTCCAGACGCTAAGTTAGTTTATGACCCATATGCTTTCAATCCGGTCAAATGACGCAATGGAACGGTGGGGAAACCTTGTTTCCCGGGCTGGTTGCCATCATTTCGCAGTGGGCATAAAGCGGAAAATGACTAGGCTAAAGCCTTTATAGCGGGGTACGCACCTAGCAAGCCATCTAAGAATGTAACCCTAACGAACAGCCCGATGAACATGTCACCTGGTACGTTGTCCATGTGGGGTGGTGCAGCCTGGTATCTCGCTGATAAATCGAGACCTTCCCTTCGATCGATTCATCGAGTTGGACGCGGGCCCCGGCGAAGCCGAAACATTGCGGTTTGGGCGGGATCTGGAAGCGGCGCCCCCCAAGGCCGTGTCTCTATGCCCCTAATGGATCCTCACAACGCGCCCGAGGGCCGGCATTACAGCTATCCAGCGTGGCCAGCGAGTGGCCTGGCGCGGTAGAATCGGTCACGGCACGTAAGGGCTTTGGAGAACTTCGTGAACCTCGGACTGACCGAAGAACAGAAGCTGCTGCAGCGTACGGTTCGCGAATTTGCCGAATCCGAAATCAAACCTCTCGCCAAAGATATCGACGCGACCGGAGAATTTCCGCGCGATTCTTTTCGCAAGGCCGCCGAGCTGGGCCTTACTGGTGTGGCCATACCAGAATCGGATGGCGGGACGGGATTCGATCACGTCAGCTATTCGATAGTTATCGAAGAAATTTCGCGCGTCTGTGCCTCGACCGGCGTGATCCTTTCGGTGCAGAACTCCCTCTATGGCGATCCGATCCATCGCTTCGGCACCGAAGAACAAAAGAAAAAGTTCCTGGTCCCGTTTGCCCGCGGCGAAAAAATTGGCTGCTACGCCCTGACCGAGCCGCAGGCCGGCTCGAACGCTGCCGCGCTCGCCACCAAGGCTGTGCGCAAGGGTGACTCCTACGTCGTCAATGGCACCAAAGCCTGGATCACCAACGGGGGCGCTGCCGATGCCGCGCTCGTTTACGTAAACACCGATCCCGCAAAAGGCGAAAAAGGAATCACCGCGCTGGTCGTAGAAAAAGGAACGCCCGGTTTCAACGTCGGCAAAGAAGAAAAGAAGCTGGGCATCAGCGCCACCGCGTGCACCGAGCTTTCTTTCAGTGACTGCGTGGTGCCGGCCGGCAATCGCATTGGCGCTGAAGGTGAAGGTTACAAGGTCGCACTCTCGACACTCGATGGTGGCCGCATCGGCATTGCCGCGCAAGCCACTGGAATTGCGCAGGGCGCCTTCGAAGCCGCACTCGCCTATTCGCAACAGCGAATGGCTTTCGGCCATCCGATCGCGCAGTTCCAGGCCATTCAGTTCATGCTTGCCGATATGGCCACCGAGATTGACGCGGCGCGGTTGTTGGTTCGCAAGGCCGCCTGGAAGCAGGATTCCGGCGGGCGCTTTAGCATGGAAGCAAGCATCGCGAAGTTATTTGCCAGTGAAATGGCCACCCGCGTCACGCACAAAGCGATTCAAGTGCATGGAGGTTACGGTTACAGCCGCGAGTATCCGGTCGAGCGCGCCTATCGTGATGCGCGCATCACCGAAATTTATGAAGGCACGAGCGAAATTCAACGCCTGGTCATCGCCGCCTGGGTCCTGAAATCGTATTGAGCAGAACCCTTTCGAATCGCCGAGGTCGTTCGCTCGATCAGCTAATAGCAAGGAAAGCCCAACCGAAGTCTGAAACGTAAGGACTCAGCTCACCAGCTACACCTCGCACCGTAGTATTCTTCCACAGTGCTGGCATTCGACGGCCAACTTGAATTCGACCCGGCGCTCGATGCGCATTTTCTTCACGCGCTCCCTGAGCATGCTGCTGTCGCGCTCATCGAGCCGCGCGAAACCAACGCCGAGCCGTATCTGATCCGTACGGCAAATTTGCGCAGACGCCTAGAACGGCTTCTCGGTCCGCCCGATCTTCGGTCGAAAAGGCTGAACCTTCGCGAATTCGCTCGCAATGTCCGTTATCGGTTGACCGCATCGCGATTCGAGCAGGCTTTTGCGTATTATCAGCACGCCAAGCAGCTGTTTCCGCGGCGGTATCAGGAGCTCGCGCGATTGCGGCCACCAGCATTGCTGAAAGTAAATCTTTCGAGTACCTATCCGCGCTGCTACGTTACGCGAAAGATTCGCACAAGCGACTCGACCGGCGCGCCAACCGGTGGAATGTACTACGGCCCGTTTGCATCCCGCCGTGCGGCCGACGGTTTCGCGGACAAATTCCTGGATCTTTTCAAGATTCGCCGCTGCCAAATCAAGATTCGCCGCGATCCAACGTTTCCGGGATGCATTTATTCGGAAATGAAAATGTGCCTTGCCCCATGTTTTGCAGGATGCACGAGTGAACAGTACGCGGGCGAGGTCACGCGAGTCGTCAGCTTTCTCGAAACCAGAGGTACGTCGCTCACGACAGAAATCGAGCACGAGCGGGAAGCTGCGAGCGATGGCCTCGATTTCGAGCGTGCCGCGGCCCTGCACAAGCGCCTCGACAAAGTGAATGACGTCTTGCGGGGCTTGCCGGAATTGCCGCGAAACGTGGAGCAACTCGATGCGGTGATCCTGCAACGTGGCCCCGAGGAGCATACTATCGCCATTTTTGCGGTGCGGGCTGGACGCATTGCTGAGCCTTTCTTCTTGCGTTTTGCCGAACTCGCGAGCCAACCGCGTTCGGTGGAAGAAATCCTGCGTGTTCAATTCGAATCGCCCGGAGCGGTCGCGGAATCTTCCGGTCGTGCCGGAGGCGATGATTCGCGGTCGGCGGAATTGCCAAAAGGAGCTGAATGGCAGAACCAAAGCGCGAGCAGCAGCGCTCCGCGTGCGGAGAGAATTCAGCATAACACGCTGCAGAAGGACGACCTGGGCGAGCATCTGGCACTGGTCTCGCGGTGGTATTACAGCAAGCCGCGCGAGGGCGAGATATTTTTTCGCCAGGCAGACTGGCCGTACCGGCGTATCTTGCGCGCCTGTTCGCGGGTGCTGGCGCCCGCTGTTCCGCCGGCGGCTTCTGTGACCCCGACAGACCCAATGACCCCGGCAGAATAGCCGGAGCCATTTGCTATACTCGCGCGATCACGCGAGATGGAGAGAGGAACAATGTCCACAGGAGCGACCCCCGAAGGAACCAGGCGCTACGCAGCGAAATTTTCCGCTCGCGCTGCCGATGGGCATTTCCGTGAACTCCCGGCAATTTGCGGAGGCCTAGTTCTTTCTTCCATTGGCATTGGCACGTATCTCGGCGAACCCGATGCGCGCACGGACGAAGCCTATACCGAATCGGTAATGGTGGCGGTGGAAAGCGGGATCAATGTAATCGACTCGGCGATCAATTACCGTTTTCAACGCAGCGAACGCAGCGTCGGCCAAGCGGTGGCTGCGCTCGGAACGCGCGGCTTTCCGCGCGACGAAATCGTTGTATGTACCAAGGCCGGATATCTGACGCCTGACGGCACGATGCCTGCCGACCCCAATGATTATTTTTTTCGCGAGTACATTCAAAAAGATGTGATGCGCTCGAAGGAGATTGCCGCGGGCTCGCATTGCATGACGCCGCGCTACCTGGAAAACCAAATCGCGCGCAGCCTGGCCAATCTCGATCTGGATTGCATTGATGTTTTTTACTTGCATAATCCCGAGACACAGCTTGCGGACATTCCGCGAGAGGAATTCGTTGCACGGATCCATTCCGCGTTTGAGTTCCTGGAATCGGCTGTTGCCGCCGGTAAGATCCGGTTCTACGGGATGGCGACCTGGAATGGATTTCGAGTCGCGAAAGATGCCGCCGATGGACTGCAACTCGCCGAGCTGGACTTAATCGCGCAGCAGATTGCCGGCGACTCGCACCACTTCCGCTTCGTGCAGGTCCCTTACAATTTGGGAATGACCGAGGCGCTCACGCGGCCGAACCAGGGTGTGGATGATCGCGAATTGCCGATGATCGAAGCGGCCCATGCGCTGGATATTGCGCTTATCGGAAGCGCATCGCTTTTACAAGGTCAAGTGGGACGCAACCTACCGCCATTTATTGCCGAGGTCCTGGGGCTGCAAAACGATCTCCAGCGGGCGCTGCAATTCGCGCGTTCGACTCCGGGAATAACCACCGCTCTCGTGGGCATGCGCCGCGCCGAACACGTGCGCGCCAATGCCAAACTCGTCGGTGTCGCGCCCACAGCGGTGGCCACTTTTGGCAAACTGTTTGAGCGTGGCCAAAGCGCCCAAGATTCAGAAGTCGCGGAATGATCTCATCCTTTTTTAGAGTTGGCTTGCATCTTTGCTGCGTGAGCTGCTTCAAGATATTGTTTTCTCAGGATCACTCGCGCGAGGTCAGCTGTGGATGGCGGGCAATCAACCAATCGGCTAGCGCATCGTCAAGCTCGCCGAGTTTGCCGACAAAAAAATGTTCAGCGCCCTCAACAATCTTCAGTTCATTGGAACCGGGAATAGAGCGCACGAGATCGTTCAGCCGATCCGGCGAGCCGTAAGGGTCTTGGCTGCCCTGGACAAATAATTTCGGCTTTGCGCAGTCTTGTAGATACGAAAAGTCAGAGTTATTGGCCGGAGCACCAATGCCAATAAGTTCGCTGACGCGCGCATCTTCGCAGCCAACGCGCATTCCGACCCACGAACCGAAGCTGAATCCCGCAAGCAATAGCGGCGTGCCGGAAAATTCATGGGCCAGGAAATCGAGCGCGGCGCGCACATCGTCACGTTCGCCGATGCCGCGAGCGTGCGAACCATCGCTCAAACCAACACCGCGAAAGTTGAATCGCAACACCGCAATACCTAAGCGGTCAAAGGTCTTATTCACCTGATAGACGACTTTGTTGTGCATGGTGCCGCCAAACAGCGGATGCGGATGACACAGAATAGCAGCGAGAAGCGGACCATGCGTGCTTGCCGGTGGCTTCCAGAGAATGGCTTCCAGTCGCCCGGCAGGTCCGTCGATAAACAACGTGCGGTGCGATTGGTTGGCCATCGTCGCGCTTCGGAAGTGTACAGCAACGTACCGCAGCAAGGGCCACAGCAAACCACTACGGAATGCGGCGCAGCGCAACAAGCTGGTCGTTCAAGGCCAGCAAAACCGACGGGGACGAAACTGCGGGCTGGGACGCTGCGGCAGGCAGTGACGCTGGGGAAAGGCGCGACCCGCTGCGCTCGAACGCGGCAGACGCTCCAGCAACTACGGATTTTGCTTGGGATACCGGGGACCCATTCGATGAGGCTGGGGCGTTGGGCCCCGCGGGCGCAACTGGTGCGGGCGCGACGCGCACAACATAGGCATTGATTTCGCCGTGCGAACCCCAACCCGCCGGGCTCACTCCCAAACGCATGGCCACTTTCAGGGTGTCGCCCACATTGTAAACACGCGGAGTAATGAAGGAAAGTCCGTCGGAGGAAAGATCGAACGTCATGGTTTCCTCCGGCCAGGGGCACGCGGGCACGCGCACTGCCACCGGCACGCCGATGACTGTACGCGGCAGGAAACGGCGCTCCACGGAGGGTTTTGCGGCCATAACCGACACCAGGCCATCGTAACGAATGGCAATGAAATTCCCGCCCGCGGGGCGTCGTTCGACCCGCGAAACATGAGCGAGAATCTCCGGCTCAGGCGCGGTCATCGAGTTTTCATAGGGAAACGTCAGCCAGAGTGAACGGCCAAGTTGCGAACCATCCATGCTATACACCAGCAAACCGCCGCGCGACACATCAAGAGTCTCGGTGATTTCCGTGGTCTGGCGAAGAGGTCCGGGCCAGCGCAAACGAACTTGCATGGTTACTTGTGCACGCGGATGCTTGCGCCGTTCCTGCATCATAACGAAGAGGAGCTTCGCGCGGGGTAACTCAAATCTTACTCCCTAGATACCAGCCGGTCAAAAGGAATCGCCGTGCAGCCAGGGGAATGCCCGGGCGGTACTTTCCGGCGTTTGAGGATGCAGGTTTGCGGTTGCTTGCTCCTCGCTAAAATGTTAGCTTCTTCAAAACGAAAGAGCCGAAACGAGGAGAAGATGGAGCGAGCGTCTGATCGGCGTGCGTCACGCCGGTTTACAATGAGTCTTCCGCTGCGAGTGCGCCCCAGCAGCGCCAAAAAGACAGAGCTGTCTGGGTACACGCGGGACGTCAGTTTTCGCGGTCTGTACTTCATGGTGGACGCGGCCTTTGAGGCCGGCAACGAAATTGAGTTTGTCTTAACCCTTCCTAAAGAAGTGACTCTATCGGGCGATGTAAACATCCGATGCTACGGGCAGGTGGTGCGCGTCGAGCCGCACGACCAAAGGCGCGGCGTCGCTGCGCGAATTGAACGATACGAATTTCTCCCCTCGTGATGTTCCGTTTTATTGTTATGCGTCCCATCCGGTGCAAAAGGAATAGGATTCTCCCCTAACGAAATAGTTGATCGCTTCTGTAGCTGCGATGGTTAAACGGGCCATGGCGATTTTGGCGCCGCAAGGCGATACAATGGAGACTGCCCGAGCCGAGAGTGACCAAGGGAGTAGCGACAGAATGCGACCGCGGGAGAGGGTTCGATGTATCACTATGACGCGAAGACCGCACTCGACGAATTGAAAGAGGAAGCGCTTTTGCCGCATCCGGTGCGGCTGCGGGACATGATCCTGCGCACCAGACTCGGAGCCGAGGAGGCCCGGGAGCTGAATCGCGAATTCCAGAGCTACCTGGCGAATTTCGGTGAAACGCAGAAACTTGCGGCGGGAATTCTCGAGAAGCTGGCCGCCAGTACGCCCAAGACGCCGTAACGTCGGACGGGCTAACGATTGCGAGCCGGATGGGGCGATGGGCTCCAGGGGATTTGCGTGTGGCTCCCCTGCGCGAAACCGCGATCGGAAACAGTGACTGGTGGAGCGGTCTGAGGGGGATAGATTGGCAACGTTTCGTGGGCGGGCTTGAGAAGATTGCGACGGGGAGAGATGAAACGGCACACGATTCTGATCGATGCGGATGACACGCTGTGGGAAAACAATGTCTTCTTCGAGAAGCTGATCGACGATTTCATCAGCCTGGTCGAACCGGCCGGTTACCCGCGCGACTACATCCGGCGAATCCTGAACGAAACCGAGAGGCGCAACATCCGGCAGCATGGTTACGGCTGCCGCAGTTTCGGGAGGTCCCTCGAAGAGACCTATTTAAAGCTCGCCGGGCACATGGCCACGCGGGAAACGCTGGCGACGATTCATGAACGGGTCACGGCGCTCGAGTGCACTCCGCCGCGTATTCTTGATGGAGTGCCGGAGACGCTTGCCTATCTAACCGAGCGGCACCGGTTGATTCTGTTCACCAAAGGTGAGCCGGCGGAGCAGGCGGCGAAAGTGGAGCGGTCTGGGCTGCAAGGATTTTTTGAATTCATCGAGATCGTGATGGAAAAGGATCTGGTAACGTACCGCGGGCTTGTGAACAAATATAAGATCGTCAAATCGCAAGGATGGATGGTGGGCAACAGCCCACGAAGTGATATCAATCCGGCGCTGCAAGTGGGCCTCAATGCGGTATACATCCCGTACGCACATACCTGGATCCTGGAGCACGAAGAAGTTGTGAGCGGGCCCGGCAAGCTTGTGATCCTATCGAATTTCCGCGGCTTGCGTGGACACTTCTAAAAAACAGCGCTACCCCAAATTGGCTTTACTGAGCGACCCGGTGTTGCTTGCGCGCGCAAGGTCGCGGCGTTGAGAATGAACGCTGCCGCTGCGGTGACGATGCGCGAAGATTGTTGAAGACTTCCAAATGAGAGGTCCGCGTGGCGCAAAACAGCGTGCCTCGACCCGTCGCGTTCGAGACACATAGAAAGAGCGAACCATGGACTGGCGTAAGGAGTGGTTTGAGTTTGACGACACAACGTATCTGAATGTGGCCGAGCAAGCCCCGATTCCCCGCGTGGCGATTCGCGCGGTGCAGACGGCGATTGAATGGAAAAAGTTCCCGCACACCATTCCAAGCTCGGCATACTTCGATTTACCAAACCGTGTGCGTTCCTCCCTGGCCAAGTTAATTGGAGGAAAACCGGAAGAAATCGCACTCACCACGGGCGCATCGAGCGGGATCGCGGCTGTAGCCAATGGGCTCGATTGGAAAGCGGAGGATGAGGTGATTATCGCGAAGGGCGAGTTTCCCGCGCAGTTCGCGACGTGGAAGCCCATGGAGGCGCTGGGGCGGCTGCGCGTCAAACTGATTTCTCCGCGGGAGCGGTTTATAACCGCAGACGATTTTATTGGTGCGATAAGTCCAAGAACGAGGCTGGTTTCGGCGAGTCTTGTGCGGTTCGACGATGGCTCCCTGCTCGATGCCGAGCGTGTGGCCCACGCGTGTCACGAGGTCGGGGCCCTGCTGCTGCTCGATGCTAGTCAATGTGCGGGAGCGATACCGATCGATGTTGCCAAACTGGGCGCGGACTTCATAGCTGCTGCGGGCTATAAGTGGCTGCTCGGACCTTACGGAACTGGATTCTTCTGGGCGCCCAGCGCGCAGATCGAGAAGATGCGGGTCGGTCCGTTTTATTGGATGGCCCTCGATGGCGCCGAGAATTTTCATTCGCTTTCGCTCTTGGTGCAAGAGGCCAAGCCGGCGCGGGGCGCGCGGCGCTGGGATGCGCCAGAGACGGCGAGTTACTTCAACCTTGCAGCGCTGGATGCGTCACTTGAGTTTTTGTTGAAGGTTGGCACGGATACAATCGCGGCACACAACCGGCAGCTGATTGAAGAGATGTTCGAGCGGTTGCCGCGTGATCGCTGCGTGCTGGCAAGTCCCGCCGATGCTTCGCGACGCGGGCCTTATGGCTGCTTCGCAGCACGCACTGCGGAAAAAACTGCTGAGCTCTATGGCAAGCTGCGTAAAAACAATGTGATTGTTAGTTTGCGCGAGGGACACTTGCGGATTTCGCCGCACCTGTTTAATACCGAGCGGGACTTAGACAAGTTGATTGCGACAGTGACAGAGTGAGTTTGCGGGTAGCCCTGAATGTCGAGCAAGCGAAAATGCGCTTGATGCATGAGGTTTCCGGCTACCTGGTCGTCGACGAGATCCTACACCGTTCGACTTCGCTCCGGGCCGGCGCTATGCGCTTCGCGCACGACCCTAAACTCATCGTGTGGCTCCGCTCGGAATGACACTGGTTTCATCAGCTATAGGAGGTTGGCAATTGAATGAAGAAAAAACAAGCTGGCCACGAACTGCGGTGGTCGGAGCGGGAGCGGTGGGCTGCTATTTCGGCGGGATGTTGGCGCGAGCGGGCGCGCCGGTCGTGCTCATCGGACGTGCCGGGCTTGCCGATGCCGTCCGAGAAAACGGATTGTTTCTTGACACGCTAACGTTTCAAGAGCGTGTGAATGTGGAATCGTCTACGGAGATTTCCGCCGCGCAAAGTGCTGAACTGGTGCTGTTTTGCGTGAAGACGCTCGATACCGAGACTGCGGCGCGGCAGCTAGCGCCGTATCTTCGTGCCGGTGCGAACGTAGTGAGCCTGCAGAACGGGGTAAACAACGTGGAACGAATCCGCGCGGCTGCCGGTATCGACGCGCTGCCGGCGGCAGTCTACGTGGCCGCGGCTATGGCTCGGCCCGGGAGGGTCAAGCACTCTGGTCGCGGCGATTTGGTGATTGGGCCTGGCTCGGAGCGCACGGAACGCGTGGCAGCTGTTTTTGAACGCGCCGGTGTAGGTTGCCGTATTTCCGACAATATCGCCGGAGAACTTTGGACCAAGTTGGTATGGAATTGCGCAGGGAATGCGATCAGCGCTCTGGCGCGAGTGAACTATGGGCAGATTGCTGCGAGTGAAGAGGCGCGGCCACTGCTGGAAGCGGTCGTGGGCGAAACGCTTGCGGTGGCCCGCGCGAACGGTGTGTACATGCAGATGCTTGACAATCCAAAGGCTGCCATCGACGGGGCCTTGGTACTTCTGGCCAAGCAGATGGGTCCGGCCACATCTTCTACCGCGCAAGATCTGGCCCGCGGGAAGCGCACCGAGATCGATGCCTTAAATGGATATGTGGCGCGGTTGGGCGCACAGCTGGGTGTGGCAACCCCGGTCAATTACACGCTTTTCTCGCTGGTGAAATTAGCAGAAATGAATTTGACTCCGAGCAAATCGTAAGTCGTTGTGATTTTGCCGGGACGAAATGGTCGCCTAGTTTCGCTAGAATCGTGAGCGGGCGATGCGAAAGGGAATGTGCACGATGGCTTCCAGCGCGACGGGCGCGCCGGCTCGTTCGCCGGGACGGAATTTCCAGCGCGAGAGAGCTTGCATGGCGTTGGTGTCGAGTTGGTCGTCAAGACCGCTTACCAGCTGAATGCTGTCCACCGAGCCATCCCTGCGAATGACGGCGTACAGCACGACCTCCCCTTCAATTTTTTCCTGGATCAGGGCCGGCGGATATTTGGGGTCAACTTTGCGCAAAGGGACCGGGCCGATCAGATCGGAAGCCGGCACGAGCAGGGAGCCTGGAGATGACCGGCGGGAAGCAACGTCATCGCGCAACTCAGTGAAACTCAGAACCCAGCTACCCATCGCGCTCGAAAGATTCGGCATGTTCACGTTCAGCGTGTAGATTTTCTTAGGGCCGAGGATGGTCTCCGGCTTTGCTCCAGGCGGCAGCGCTGAAACATTCGGCGCCGGGCTTGTGCGAGTCGCATCTGCGGTCGCTGCGGACGGAGTAGGTCTGTCTGGTAGAGGGCGAGGCGCGGCATTCCCTGCTGCTCCAGCGATATCGAACGGATGGGCATCCCGCAAGCCGGAGACCTGGGACGTGGCATTTGGGTTGCCACCGGAGATGCTGACGCCGGTCTTGTTGTTGCCTTCGCCGCCTGTTCGGTTTCCACCACCAAAAGTATTCGGACCGCCAAGGGCGGCCCCGTTGCCACCAGGCGCGTGGCTGTTCAAGGTTCCACCGGGAGTGCCGGGCTTTGCGCCGTCCGGCGAAATTGCCAGGCGCGCAGAAAGATTTCCATGCACCAAAGGCAGCTGCGGCTGCGGCGGGGCGGGCGTCGCAGAAAGGGCGATGAAGGTCTGCGATGCAGCGGAGTTTGGAGCGGCCGGCTGCAGATCAGGCGGTGGGCCAGACTCTCCGGCCGCGGCCCGTGGTCCGATGCGGGGCGCCGCCGAAGCGTTTAAGGGCATCGCGGGCTTAGCAATCGCTGGTGAGTGAGCGGCAAGATTGAAATCGCCCACTTGCTTCTCATCGTTGGGAACTTGTGGGAGCGGGACGTCCTCCGCTCGTCGCGTTGCTTGCGGCGTGGGACGCAACTTGGCGAGCTCATCGCGATTGATCACAAGGCGCGGACGAGCAGGCTGGGTGGCCTGCGCCAGCTGCACGATGTTGGGCAAAGACGGAAGGATTTTAGGCGGCTCGGGCTGCGCCGCGGAATTAACCAGGGTCTGACGAGGATGCGTGGGATGAAGGGAGTCGGTAAATATCGTCTGCCGCGGATGGTAGCCCTCGGCCCCCTTTGACGGGAGCGGTGCTTTCGATTGGGTTTGCGGGGCGCGATCCGACGGGGGCCCGGGAGCCCGCGAGGGCAAAACCACCGAAGGTAAATCTCGAGCTGGCATGGACCAAGTCAACTGGACATCGTTTTGTGTAAGGGCCACCCGGCGTGGCCCGGGCATTTGCGGGTAGGGGAGCAGAAAAAAAATAACATGGATGGCCGCGGCGAGTGCTAGGGCTTGCTTCGGAATGCCGCGGTCAATCCAGCAATCGCGAAAATAGTTGCCGCCAAGGAACTGTTGGGGAGCTGGCGGTCCGCTAAACAGAGCGTGCAGGCTTCCGAGGAAACTATGGCCAAACGAATTCCACGGTACCGCTAACAGCGGCGTACGCCAATGCGCAGCCAGCTGACGAGGCTTTGCCTGGATCGCCGGGGGAAGCGGAAGAATGCGGTAAGGGTTAAGTGAATTCACCATGCGTCTGAAATTCTAGTCCGAAGTCTTCATTATACCTCGCGCCAGCGTGTGGGCAGTGTCCACAGGACTGCAATCACGATGAGGGCAGCTAGGCACAAGAACGGCTTGCTGAAAGGCACTGGATTTGACACGATAGTTTTTGGCAAATGGCCCTCTCCGGCGACCGTATGAATACGACTGGAAAAGCGCAACGTGTCTCCCGGCGCGTGCCTGTTTGGTTGCGGGTGACCCTCCTGGTGGTTGCCGCGGTGATCCTGCTGGGGCTGGCAGCGCCGTTTTTCATGGAAGTCGATCGTTACAGAACCGTGATCGCCGCCGCTGTAGAGCGCGAGGCGGGGCGGAAGCTGACGCTCGGCAAAATGCATGCCAAGCTGCTGCCGAGTCCGGGCCTTGTGGTAGAAGATGCGCGTCTCGGAAATCCGGCGGGGTTCCCGGAAGGCGACTTTCTTACGATTGAAAAGATGCAGGTCAATGCGTCATGGGGCTCCGCGCTCGGGAACGTTCACGTGAATTCAGTGGAATTGGTGAGGCCCAAGGTGGCATTGCTCTCCGACGGGCACGGGCGAACCAATTATGATTTTGTGGGTCACGGCGGGAAAAACGTGGACACAACAATAGGCGCGGACGGCAATGGACCGGGCGCGAGGAGTGCGGCATCAAGAGCAAGTAGCTCGTTTACGCTGGAACAAGTCGACAGAATTTTGCTGAAGGATGGGGCGGTCTCCTTGGGCGAGTTTCGAGGCCGCACGGAAGCGGCTCCTTCGGCGCGAATCACGGGGTTAAATCTAAAAGTTGGAAACCTGTCGCTGGGACCGAATGCGATGAAGCAGCTCAACGGCGACGTAGATCTAACAGGATTGAAAGCCCAAATAGCGGAACTAGGTTCTCCATTGGAGTTCAAGTCAGGGCACTTGAAGTTGGAGAATGGAGCTGCGAGGGGCGAGTTCCTCGCGCGGTTAGGGAAAGCTGCGGAGGTAAAAGGGACGTTGCAAATTGCAGATTTGCTAAAGCCGGTGACCGAGTTCGAGTTGAGCACCGGACAACTAAACGTGGACGACCTAGTGACCGCGACCACTCCGCCAGAAAAGAAGATCGTAGCGGCGCATAGTCCCGCGGGCCGCGCGACAGGAGGCGAAACTACGGGTGCGAGCGCGAGAACCCGTGCGGAGGCGGCCCCGGCGCCGCAGCATACCGGGGTCAGTGAACTCGTTGCCCAAGGCAAAATTACCGCTGAGCGGATCCGTTTCAATCCCTATACGGCGAACAATGGTCTCGTCGAAGTGCGGATCTTTACCGACCGGATTGAGGCCTGGCCGGTTCAGATGCAGCTTTACGGGGGGGCGCTGCAGGTGTCCGCGCGGGGCGATCGAAGACAGGACCCCATACGCTTTTCAGCGAATGTGAAGATAAATAATTTTGATGTGGGCAAATTTGTATCCGTGAATGCGGAAACCAAAGGGAAAATTACCGGCACTGGCGACTTGAATTTGCAACTGATCGGCACGGCAGGCGATCAGCTTATCGATTCGCTTTCCGGAACAGGAACTTTCGTCCTTCGGGATGGCGTGCTTCCCGGCATCAATTTGCCTGGTGCGCTTGGTGCACTTGCGAATTTTCAGGGGCAAAGAAACAGTTCGACCACGCCCTATCGCGTGATTCAAGGTGATCTGACCATTGCCCGAAAACGGGTGGCCAGTAAGCAAATTCATGTGGACTCACCGGAAGGCATCGTTGATATGCGCGGCAGCTTTGGCTTCGACAAGACCATTGAGTACCAGGGGCAGGCAAAGCTGGCGGGCGGAGGAGCCAGCCCCGTGGGGCTAGCGGCGACTGTGCTGGGAGCCGCGATGGGCGCGCACATCAAAAGCGCTACGATTCCTTTTTCGGTGCGTGGAACGTTCTCGAGTCCGAAACTTGCGGCCGGGCGAGGGATGCCGCAGTTCGAGACCTCGGGGCCATCGGCAAATGGCCCCAAGAGCGGACAGGCGCCACAGAATTTGCAGGATGCGCTGAAGGGCCTGTTCAAGAAACCGTGAGAGAGGGACTCAGGCGGCGCGGGCCATGCGAAAGAAACTGAGAGCGGCGTCGCCTTGCTCCACCACGCGAATGCGCTCAAGCTGCTCGAGGCGTCCGGGCAAGGAAACTGTTTTGCGGTGCTCGGCGATGACCAGTCCTGCGGAAGACAGAAGCGCAGATCTGTCGAGAAACTCCAAAACAACTTTGTATTGGTTCTCCTGTGCGTAAGGCGGATCGAGAAATACAAAATCGGCGAGGAGCGGTTTGCCGAACTTGCGGCGGGCCAGCGTCTGAAGGCCGCGCAACGCGTCCACAGCCAGGATGTTGGCAGAGTTGCCGACGCCGAGCGATTCCAGATTGCGGCGAATTAGATTTGCTGCGGCAATGTGTTTTTCGATAAAGAACGCCTCGCACGCTCCGCGGCTAAGGGCCTCGATTCCTACCGCGCCAGTTCCGGCATAAACATCCACAAACACCGACTCTTCCACGGTAGGACCAAGGATGTTGAACAGCGCCTCGCGAAGCTTGTCGCTGGTTGGACGCAGATCGAGCCCTCGAAGACTCCTGAGTACGCGGCTGCGATATTTTCCGGCGACGATACGCATCGTATTAGATTAAAAGCGGACACCTATGCCTTGCATCTCGCTCCAGGGAGCCGGCACCGGCTTCCCTTCGGGTAGTGCGTATGCGCGGATAAGTGTTCTACCCTACCCTGGCCAGATGATAGCGGCGGTGCCAGTGCGCCGCCAGCGAATCCATGAGGCGGCGCAGAGGTTCGCGTTGCGCAGGGTCTTCGGTAAGCGCGAAGGCCTCGCGCCGAGCCAGTTCCAGGATTTCTCGATCACGCAAAGGGTTGGCAATGTGGAATCCCTGATCACCATGCTGCCGGGTGCCGAAAAATTCGCCAGGACCACGCATGCGTAAATCCAGCTCAGCGAGCTCGAAGCCATCCAAGGTGCGCACGAGCGCGTCAAGACGTTGCTGAGCATCTTCGGTTAGCGGCTCAGCAGCAACGAGAATGCAATGTGATTTTTCGGTGCCCCGGCCGATGCGGCCGCGAAGCTGGTGAAGCTGCGCCAAGCCAAAGCGTTCGGCGTGCTCGATAACCATTACCGTTGCGTTGGCCACGTCGACTCCGACTTCAATCACCGTCGTTGACACCAGAACTTGAATCTCTCCGCGGCGGAAGCGGTCCATGATCTCTTCTTTTTGCTCGCTGGGCAGACGGCCGTGCAGCAATCCGAGCTTCATCTGTGGAAATTCGTCTTGCGACAGCCGCTCATACTCAACCATCGCGGCCTTGAGCTCCTGCTTCGATTCTTCGATGACCGGATAGACGATGTACGCCTGGCGGCCGCGCTCGATTTCGCTGCGAAGGAAATCCCAAACTCCGCGGATATGGCGGTCGGTGGTGCGGCGCGTGGCGATGGGTGTGCGGCCAGGCGGCATTTCGTCGATCACCGAGACGTCGAGATCACCATAGAGAGTAAGCGAGAGGGTACGCGGAATGGGCGTCGCGGTCATCACCAGAACGTCGGGTGCGGTGCCGTGGGACGCTGCTTTGTCCATCAGGCGTTTGCGCTGAAGCACGCCGAAGCGATGTTGCTCGTCAATAGCCACGAAACCGAGACGCGCGAATTCTACATTTTCCTCAATGAGCGCATGCGTGCCAACCACCATCTGCGCCGCTCCAGAACGAATGCGTTCGAGTACCGCCTTTTTTTCGGCAGACTTGAGACCACTAATCAGCAGGTCGGCTTGATAGCCCTGGCGGCCAGCGACACCGCCGAGGATGCGCTTGGCAGCAAGATAATGCTGCACGGCGAGGATTTCGGTGGGCGCCATGAGCACGGCCTGATAACCATTTTCGATGGCGATGACTGCGGCTTCCAGCGCGACGATGGTCTTGCCGCTGCCGACATCGCCTTGCAATAGGCGGCTCATGGGCACCGGCCGCTCCAAATCAGCAACGATTTCCGAAAGCACGCGCTTTTGCGCTGTGGTCGGCTTGAACGGCAAAATGCGCTTGACCGCCTGACGGATGGGCTCTTCACGCACGCGAAAGGCGATACCTGGCTGACTCCGCGTAGCCTGGCGATTGACAGCCAAGCTGAGCTGATAAAAGAAACATTCTTCGAAGATCAGACGTTGATGCGCCGGGGAGCGGAACGCATTCAGAGCTTCGATGTTTTGCGAGGGAGGAGGAAAGTGCGCATACGCGAGCGCTTCACGGCGAGACGGAAACTTTAGACGTTGCCGAAGGCTAAGGGGAAGGGGATCGGCGATTTCCTCGTCAAGGAAGCCCAGAACCTGGTACACCATCCGCCGAATCGTGCGCGAACTTAGTTTTCCGATGGCTTCGTAGACGGGCACGATGCGTCCAACCTCAGTCGAATCGGCATCTCCTTCGCCAAGAGTTTCTACTTGCGGATTGATCATTGCGATCCGACTGGGACGCAGCCGGTCAACTTCGACTTTGCCGTGAAGAATAAGCTCCTGGCCGCTTTTGAAACGTCCTTCAAGATAACCGCCATGGAAAAATTTGCAGTGCAGCGCGCCCGTCGAATCCTGCACGAGCAAGTTATAGATGATCGTTCTGCCGTGGGCATAGCGAACCGTGTTGCCGCTAACCACCTTGGCGCGAATCGTATACGCGTTGCCGGCGGCGACATGACCGAAGGTGATGTCACGAATGGTGCTGAAGTGAATGCGGTCCTCATAGCGAAAAGGCAGATAGCCGAGCAGGTCTTCGAAGGTCTGTATGCCGCGCTCCGCAAGCAGCGCCGCGCGGTGCGGACCGACTCCCTTGAGGTAAAGCACTTCGCCCGCCAGTTTCGAGGACATCGCAGGTCTATTTATATCATCGCCCAGCGGATACTTGCGCCGGATGGCAGCCTATAGATAGAGTGAGATGTTTTTGCAGGCTGTTCTAGCTTGCAGGGGGTGCGCGTGGCTGACGAGCGTCTAGAACCCAAAGACAAGCTGATTTTGTTCGCGTGGATCTTGATGGGAGTCGCCGGGGCACTCTTCGCGACGAAATATTTTTTCATCGCTTTCCCGGAAGCATCGGTTGATTTCAAAGTGTCGCGAGGACAAGCGCTCGAAAGGGCGCGGAGTTTTGTCACCGCGCAGGGTGAAAACATCAGCAGGTATCAGTCAGCGATTGTTTTTGACCTGGACGAAAATGCAAAAACGTATCTCGAGCGGGAACTAGGATTGAAGCAGGCCAACCAGATAATGTCGCAAGAGATCAGCATCTGGTACTGGAAAGTGAGGTTCTTTCGCCCCCAGCAGCAAGAAGAATTTCAGGTCAATATAAGCCCGGACGGGCGCGTGACCGGGTACCAGCACAAAATCGAAGAGGCCCGTCCCGGAGCATCGCCCGACCGCGAGACGGCCCTTGCTGCCGCTGAAACCTTCCTGCGCACAAACTATGGGACTGATCTCGGGGCATGGAGCTTTCTACCCGAGGAGGCGAACTCGACGCAAAAAACCAAGCGGCGGGATTGGTCATTCACATGGGAAAGACGGGGGTTCAAAGCCAAGGACGCGCCGTACCGTCTGCGGGTTGCTGTCCATGGTGGGACCGTTGGCGGCGCCGAAGAATTCCTGAAAGTGCCGGAGGCTTGGGAGAAAGAGTACACGCGGCTGCGCGCGAGTAATAACACCATCGAACTGTTCGCGATTCTTCCTTACCTGTTTTTGTTGGGTTCGGTTTGCTGGATGATTTATGACTTTAGCCGGAAGGGGCAGATACAGTGGGTGCCGGCGCTGAAGTTAGGGCTGATCGTTGCATTACTTTTCTTCCTGCAGCAACTAAACGAATGGCCGATCGCTCGGGCCGGGTACGATACCAATTCGTCGTACGCCAGTTTTTTCATCAAGTGGATATTCAGCGGTTTAGCTATTGGATTTTTTACGGCGCTCACCGTGGTGCTGCCTTTGCTGGCAGCCGAGCCGCTCTATCGCCGTGACCAGCCGCAACGACTCCGCCTCGCAAAAGCCTTCACCGGGAAAGGTATTCGGACCAAAGAATTCTTTCACGCGAGCGTGATTGGCCTGTCGATGGCCGCGTTCCACATCGGCTTTGTTGTTTTGTTTTACATGGTTGCAGCGAGGTTCGGCGCCTGGGCCCCACAGGAATTGAACTACGAAAATTCCGTGAGCACTGCGTTCCCCTGGATTACGGGAGTAACCATCGGTATCGCGGCAGCAACAAGCGAGGAATTTCTGTTTCGATTATTTGCCATTCCGTTTGTCAAACGACTCACACGCTCATGGATTCTGGCAATCGTCTTGCCGGCCTTTGCCTGGGGGTTTCTCCACAGCAATTATCCCCAGGAGCCGGGCTACATTCGTGGAATCGAAGTTGGCCTGATCGGCATCGTCGCGGGCGTGGTCATGCTGCGATGGGGCATTTTATCGACGCTGATCTGGCATTACACAGTGGACGCAACTCTGGTAGGTCTGCTTCTGCTGCGGTCCGACAATTTATATTTCAAAGCATCTGGCGCAATCGTAGGAGCGGCGGCGCTGATCCCCCTCGGCGTTTCCGGTGTGTCGTATTTAATGCGCGGAAGATTCGAATCCCAGGAGTCGCTGTTGAACAGCGCAGCTCCGCTTCCGCGAGATCAGCCGGAAGTGGTGCATCCCGAGAAGACCGTGGGTGCGACGCGGTATTATGAAGGATTGACGCCGGCATCGTTGGGTGTGCTTCTCGCCGGTGCCAGTCTCGGAATTATTTTGCTGATCCTGGTGAAGCCCCCCGAGATTGGCGGCTATCTCAGATTCAAGGTCAACGCGCGACAGGCAGAGAACATCGCCAACGAATTCATGCGGCAGCGGAAGATTGATGTGTTCAGTTACCGACATGCGATGACCGTCGCGGACCAATTCGATCCGACGACCAATGAGTACCTGCGAGAGAAAGTCGGAATCGAAGAAACCAATCGCATCTATCGCGACAAAGTTCCAGGAATACTCTGGCGGGTGCGTTATTTTCGGGATTCGCAGGTGGAGCGGTACGCGGTGTTCTTGCAGCCAGACGGAACGATGGAATCGCTGGCGCACGCGTTAGATGAGCGCGCACCGGGCGCCTCCCTCAGCAAAGAACAAGCGCAAGCCCTGGCCGAGGAGTTTCTGCGCAGAGAGAAAAAAATCGATTTGAATCAATGGAAGCTCGTTGAATCAAACTCGGAGAAAAAACCTAAGCGTGTCGACCACACCTTTACCTGGGAAGAACTCGCCTCGCTGGAACCTTCTGCCGGCGCGGCTCCAGGCGCCGCTCACACACGCATCAGGCTGCAAGTTCAAGGCGATGAAGTATCCGGCTATCTGAGGTTCATTCAGATACCCGAGCAGTGGCGCCGCAAGCAAGATGAAGAAAAGCTTGCTCTCACCCTCTATAGAATGCTGCAAGGCATTGTCTATGCCGGGCTGGGAATCGCTGCGCTGGTGATTTTCCTAAAGAATTTGAGAACCCCAGCGGCCGCCTCAGTGCCGTGGCGGCGATTGGCGGTGTGGTCACTTTGGGGAGTAACCGCCTTCATCGTGGTTTTCGCACTTGGCAACAGACTTCCGCAAGTATTCGCAGGCTATGACACCGCGGAACCTTTGAAGCTGGTGCTGGCCGGGTTAGCAGTCGCGTTCATCGTAGGTGCTGGATTTTATTGCGGTGGCTTACTCCTGCTATTTGGACTTGCGTGGTTCTTTGGCGTGCGGGCGTTCGGAGAGGATCGGCTTGCTTCCTGGAAAGGAATGCCGGCAACGTACTACCGCGACGCACTATGGATCGCAACCGTTGGGGGCGTGGCTTTCGTGGGAGCGGTGCGACTGCAATCTCTTATAGGCCGCGTCTGGCCCACCGTGCATCGCTCTTTCCCTGCCAGCGTGCCCAGCCAATTGGATGCGTATGTTCCGGCGGCGCAGGCCATTGGCGGAGCTTTGGTTGCCGGTTTGGGTGCGGCCGGAGTCATCGCCCTCGCCGCGGGGTTCACCGGTTCCGAAGTGCGCCATAGGTCGCTGCGCATCCTTCTTTTCCTTTTGCTGGCTGGCTGTCTGGTTGGGGAATGGGGAAGCGCAGGAGATTTCGCTAAGCAACTCCTCGGACGGGTTATCCTGCTGGGAGTAGTGTGGTTAGGTACCGAGCGGCTTGTGAGATTCAATGTGCTGGCTTATTTTTTGTTGGGTGCCGGCATGCGCCTAGTGGGAGCGGCCATGGAACTGTTAAGCCAGCCCAATGCCTTCTATCGCCGTAATGGATTTGCCGTGGTTGCGGCGATCCTGGCGCTCCTGCTATGGCCGTTGTGGGCTTGGCGAGCCGCTAAGCAGCGGGAAGGCGAACGCGCCGTCTAACGCCGTTTTGCAGAGCCGCAAGCTCAAGCGTGGATGGCTGGCGTTGCAAAAAATGAAACAAATCGCGTGCCTATAACGTTATGAAAAATAGGAGCGGACTGCTCACTTTTCTCTCTGCCGGGCGTCTTAAACAGGGGGAACCCGTGCGTTCCCCGAGGGCGTTTGCTGGACCGAGTGGCGATCAAAAATGCGGGGATTCGGGCCAGCCGCTACGGCAAGAGAGAACTCCAAGCATGCCACTCACACATTGGTCTTTAGCCTTGCAGGGGAGTGACGGGCAGGGGCAGTTCCAAGAGGCGGCCCTGACCACAATCAAGGCATTGGGCGAACTGGACGAGCGGGCCCTGGTTCTTCAAGCTCAGGCCGGCAGTCGCGCGGCCTTTGAGGAAATTGTTCGTCGTTACGACCGCGACGTACTGCGGCTTGCGCTCAATCTGATGCGCCGACCCGAGGACGCCCGGGACGTCTATCAAGATGCCTTCCTGAAAGTTTACAAGAACCTTCATCGCTTCCGCTTCGAATGCAGCTTCTACACGTGGCTCTATCGCATTGTGACCAACGTGTGCCTCGATCAATTGCGCAGGCGGCAGAGCCGCCCGGAAGACCAGGCGCCGGAATTACATGCCGATCGGTACGAGGAAACCACCGGGACAGACTTCTTCGACAGACAAAAAACCGATCGCGCTTTGTCCGATCCGGAGCGGCTGTTGACCGGAAAGGAAATTGGCGTCCGTATCGCTGCAGCTATGACCCGGCTTTCTCCTCGCGAGCGGGTGGTATTCGAGATGAAGCATTACCAAGGTCTGAAGCTGCGGGCCATCGGTGACGCTCTGGGGACGACCGAGGAAACCGTAAAAAATTCCTTATTCCGCGCAACCCGAAAATTGCGGATACAACTGGAAGAGTTACTGTGAGCGAGCGAGAATTATTCGACAAACCGATGGAAGCAAAGGGCGGTGACCGGTGGACTTGCACCGAGGTTGCGCCGCTTCTGGTGCTGTATGTGTGTGACGAATTGAGCGCTGATGAGCGGGCTGCGGTGCGCGCGCACGAGCTGGTTTGCTCCAACTGTTCTGCGGCCCTCGCGCGCGAGCAGAAGCTCCAGGGGATCATTGGAGCGTCGAGGCCAGCGGCAGAAGAATTCGATCCCGCCGGCGTGCTGCTGTCGCAATGCCGCAGCGAACTCGCGGAATCGCTGGACGATCTTGACGCGTCTAAGCAATCGCGCTGGCGGGCGCTTCCCGCAGCCTTCCGTGGCGCCCGTCCCTTCGTATGGCTCTCCCAATTCTTCGTGGCCCACCCGGTGATGTGCACCGCGGTGCTGGTGCTTGCCGGGGCCGGTCTGGGGGCCTATGGGCCGCAAATTATTCCGCAAGGTAATCCCAGCGACGCGCGCCCGGTGATGACGGTTTCTGGAGTGCCTAGATTGACCGAGCAAGAACTGGCCAACATGGGAGTCGCGGGAATCAACTTTGCGCCGTCGCCGGGAGGGATAGGTCCCGGCACAGTGGAGCTGCGGCTAACCGCTGAAAAGCCCATGGTCATTGAAGGAAGCCTGGACGACAGTGAAGTACGGCGAGTGCTGAGCTATGTGGTGGCCAACAGCCAGCGATTTGACGAAGGCGTGCGCTTGGATTCTCTCGATGCGCTGCGCACTCACACTTCCGATGGTCATGTCCGCCAGGTGCTTTGCGCCGCAGCGCGTAAAGACCGAAATCCGGCTGTGAGACTTCGCGCATTGGAAGCCCTGCGTGACGGCACTATTGACGAAATGGTTCGCGAAACGCTGCTGGAATCGCTTGTCAACGACAGCAATCCCGGCGTGCGTGTCGAAGCGATCAGTTCACTGGTGAATTCCCTGCAGAAATCAGGGGAGACACCTGTGGATCCCCATGCAGCGCACGTGATGCAGGTACTCGAAAACCTGACGCGGAGGGATCCCAACAGCTACGTTCGCATGCAGAGCGCCGCGGCCTTGCGACAGTTGGGCCCGCGCGAATTGCACTGAAGTGCATTCACGTCGACTCAAGTGATGAGCATCCAGTTGAACAATTTGATGAATCCGTCTAGATGCACATGGTCCTCTTCCGTTCGAAATGCCGCACGGCGCGTGGTTGTTCTCGGAATTGCAGCGGTTTGCTTTTTCGGCACTGCGGATGCCCAACCTCCGCAACATGACAAACTGCCGCGAACCATCGACCGCCGGTTAACCGGTGGAAACATCGCGCGCGTCAGCGAAGAGCGCACCGGCGAGATGACGACGCGAGATGGATTGCGCCTGCGCGTGCTCACCGATCAGGGTGACATTTTGATTAAAACGATGAGCGAACCCTCATCGTCGGAAACGGCAAGAGTAACCTATCGTGTTCGTATCGAGACCGATGCGCGGACCGCCAACGCCAGGGAAGTCTTGAAGCAGTACATTCTGTCGGTTCACAGCACACCTGCAGGAGTTCAGATTGTCGGCGAGATGCCTAAAGGCGCGCTTCGGGAACGCGTCGCCGGGGATTTTCCCCTATTGCCGCTGGTCCGCGTGAGTTATCTGATCAGTGTACCGCGGGACTATAGCCTTGATGTTCTGACTCAGGCTGGGAACATCGAGACCCCAGACATCAAGGGAACGGTAACTTTGCTGACGCGAGGCGGCAACATTATTGCCGGACGCATCGGGTTGAGCTCGGCTCGCACCGCTCCATGGAACCCCGCATCATCCGGGAAATTGCAAGCTCGGCTGGAAACGCAGGGCGGACATATTTTCGTTTCCGATGTGGCGGGAGATCTGCGCGCTGTGACCGTCGGCGGGCACATCAGCGCGGGCAACATCAATGGCGACGCAATTCTGCACAGCGGTGGCGGCCATATTCGCGCTGGCGAAATTTCCGGCAAAACACAAATTGAAACCGCTGGTGGAAATATTTCGGTCCAACATGCTGGTGGAAACGTGACTGCGTCCACCACCGGCGGGCAAATTGATTTTGGCGAAGCCTCGGGCTCAGTGAGAGCGCATACCGGCGGCGGCGGAATTCGCATCTTGCATGTGGCCGGGCCCATTCAATTGGAAACAAGTGATGGCAGTATTTGCCTGACCCGTGTGCAAGGGTCGGTGCGCGCTTCGACGGGCTCGGGCACCATCACCGCTTGGATTAATCCGGTTACCGCTCCTGGTGCACCCCCGGGCCCCCGCGGCACCTGGCGCGCGCCCCTGCGGGATGCCACTGCGGGAGCCGCCGGGGATAAAAAAGTGCCGCTGGCGCCGGGTCAGCTCGTCCGGTTGAGCGCTGCGTCGCAACTTGAATCCGGTCAAGGCGACATCATCGTGTTCCTCCCGCGCCAACTTGCGGCCAACATCGAAGCTACGATCGAGAAAGCCGCGGACCACAGCATTGAGGCGGACCCTGAGCTACCTTTGAAACTTATCTCCCAAGGTTCGGTTGGCTCACGCGGGGGCAATACGATTCGGGCCGAGGGCGCCCTCAACGGCGGGGGCGAGCTGCTGCGACTGAGAACCGTCTCCGGAAATATTCGCCTCAAATATTTCGACGCCGATCCGGCGCTGCACGAAATGCTTATTCGCCAACAGAAAACGCGATTGGATCGCCAGAAGAAAATCATCGAGCGGCGCGTGACGTTTGTCCGCGCGACACAGAATGAGCAGAAGGACCCTCACGCGGCGGAGCCGGAGCAAACCTTGGACTCCGACCATACCGGTGAAACAGACAGCAGCGCCGCAGCGCCTGAGGCCCCCACGGCGCCTCGCGGCGAAGACAGTGAGCGCGCGGGACGCAATAGCGGCCTATTCGAACAGTTGGGTCGCCAGCTCGAAATGAAAGTGTGGGGAGGGGTTAAGGTTAGCGCGGACGAATTGCAAACGCACTTAATCTCGAGCGTTAAGCCGCTCTATCCTGAGCTGGCCAAACGCACCGGTATTGATGGGACTGTGCAGCTTGAGATTCAGGTGAACAAGGACGGTACCGTGGAAGTGCGCAAAGCGCTCGCAGGCGAGCAACTCCTGGTGAACGCGGCGATCGTCGCCGTCAAACAGTGGCGCTATAGACCGGTAGTGCTTGCAGGCAAGCCGGTGAATGCGATTTCCACTGTCGCTTTGGAGTTTCGACTTCGCTGACGCGCGTGTAGCACAAGCGGCGCGCAAGAATGGATTTCGGGCCCCAATTCATCTCGCGAGGTGACCAAATGCGTCCAGCAGCATTTCGTTTTCTTCCCGCAGTTGTTGGCTTGTGCTTTGCGTCGCTTTTGGCGGGCTCGGCGCATGGCGGTTCCAGTAATACGTTTGATCGCACCGTGCCGCTAAATCCTTCCGGAACGTTTGAGCTGCAAAATGTGAACGGTTCGGTCGAAGTCAGCAGCTGGGACCGCCACGAAGTTGAGATCCATGCCGTGAAAACCGGCAGCCGTAGACCCGGTGACCTCGAACGCGTAACGATTGAGGTGAACGCCCTTCCGGATGCTGTCTCTGTGACCACTCGCTATCCGCACGATGAAGGTGTCGAGGTCATGGTGCAATATCGGATACGCGTTCCGCAGGATTGCATGCTTTCCCGCGTCAGCAGCGTCAATGGCGGGTTGCGTATCAGCGGTGTCCCGAATGCCCGCGAACTGCGCTCGGTCAACGGCAATGTCGAAATCTTGGATAGCTCCGGACAAATCAAGGCGCACACGACCAATGGAAACATCCACGTAGAGTTGCGACACTTCAGTGATTCGCACTCGCTCTCCGCAGAAACCGTAAATGGCTCGGTATTGGTCGCGCTGCCCTCGGACGCCGGAGGGGCGCTTGACGTACTCACGATGAATGGAGATTTTCGTTCCGAAATTCCGGTGACCCTGGAAGGCTCGTTCAGCCCGCGCGGCTTTCATGGGACCCTCGGTCGCGGTGGAAGCCCGGTCCGAGTTCGGTCGGTAAATGGTGGAATTCGAGTGGTTGCCATGCGGCCCTCGGTCTAACGCGGGCCCACATAGGAGAAAGCAATGAAAAGGCAAATCACAGTTGTGGCAGTCGCTCTGATCGTTGTCGGCATCGTGGCTTTTCCATTGCAGTCAGCAATGGCCGCGAGGCAGCGCTCAAACCCAGCAGCTACAAAATTGCACGAGAAGGCGCTGCTGCGGGTTGACGCGGAGATGGCCCGTGCGCAAGAGACCCTCGATGAACTTCCACAGAAACTTGCGGTCCTAAGCACGCTCGACGATGGGGCAAGCTGGCTCGGTGTTGAGACCGCTGAGGTCACCTCCGACAAAGTAAAACAATTGAGACTTCCTGCCGAGCGGGGCGTCGTGCTCACCGAAATTGTTCCGGACAGTCCCGCAGCCAAGGCCGGATTGAAGTCAGGTGACGTGGTAACCGAGTTCAACGGCCAGCACATTGAAGGGGCATCACAATTCCGGCGACTTATTCGCGAGACTCCGGCTGGCCGCTCCGTTCAATTGACCCTGTGGCGCGATGGCCGCTCACAGACAATTTCCGCGGTGCTCGGCCAGGGTGAGCAGGGGCGTCAGATGGTGTACGGTGAGACGGCTCCAGGCGAGACATTTTTTAAGGCTCCGTACACGCCCAGGATTGAATTACCCCGGTTCGAATTCGGAGGCGATCGAGTGATGTTCGGGCGGCCGATACTCGGTATTTCTGCCGAGAATTTGAGCGGCCAACTCGGGTCCTACTTTGGTGCGCCTGACGGCGAGGGTATTCTTGTCCGCGAAGTAAGCAGCGGCTCTTCGGCAGAAAAGGCCGGCATAAAAGCTGGTGACGTGATTACCAAAGTCGATGGCGATCGCGTTCGCTCCGTAGGCGAGTTGCGCGAAAAGCTGTTTGAGAAAGTGGGTGATAAGGGCGAGAAAAAGGCGGTCAGTGTCGCTCTGTGGCGCGACCACAAAGAGATGACGGTGAACGTCGAAGTCGAGCGGCCACAAACACCGAAAGTGCGCGGCTTAGTGGGCCATCGTCGATCCATCTGACACCGATGAAGGCAAACACCTAAGGCCGTGTGGCACTCGCTAATCTGCCAAGGCCCGGGGAAGTTCTCTCGGGCCTTTTTTCAATTCGGAAACCGTCGTCTGGGTTGCCTGTTTAGCAGGCTTATGAAGATGAGGTAGCCCGATCGTCCTGCCGCACACGATTCGACGCTGCTTCCAGCCGCCAGAGAAATACCTCGGCCCATTCGCCCTGCGGACCGCGGGCTACTTCTACCCGAGATGCCGGCCAGCCTGGAATGTCCCCATCGCCTGAAACAATGCGTGTGCCGGGACGCAGTTGCGAGCGGAACTGGCCAACCAGTTTCGCATTTGCGACCGGTCCTAGAAAAAGTGTGACCACAGTAGCCGGTGAGAGATCGACCATCTTGGCGTCTTGCTCGACAAAGTTCACTAGCTCAACCACACCTTCCGCGCGAGCTCGCGCCCGCGCCTCGCGCAATCGCCGAGTATCAACATCCACGCCAACACCGCGTGCGCCGTATCGCTTGGCGGCAAGCACCAGGATCTGGCCGTCGCCGCATCCCAGGTCATAAATCACGTCCTGGCGCCGCACGTCGGCGAATTCAAGCATGCGCTCGGCTAGCCAGAGCGGCACCGGCAAATGGCCAGCGCGGTCGGCAACCTGGTTTCGTTTCAGTCCCAATCCGTATTTGCGCAGCAGTCTGATCGGCCGCCCCAAACCTTTCAGCGATCGTTGAGCGCCTATTGACGATTCTTTCCAGTCTTCTTCAGTGGGTGCAGTTGTAAGCCGCCAAAAATAAGGGATTGCCGGGAACAAACTCCCGTGCATCAAAATGCGAAATTTTGCGCGTTCGAGCACGGCAGGTGTCGAGCGATCTTCCGAAAGATAGCGCATACGAATTCCGTGTGCGAGAGAACGCGCTGTGCGATCTGCTCGAATGCGCGCGGTAATGTCTGGTGGAAGCCGCGCACCGAGTGTCTCGACCGCCAGACACAATCCCAGCAGAACCATGCGCTCGGCACCGAGCGAGCGGGCTCGAGCGAGAGCTTGCTGCCAATCGAGCGTTCGCCGGCGCGTGACGAGCGCTGCAATATCTGCGATCCACAACAAGCGATCCCAAAAATGTTTTGAGCCATGAACACACAGCAGCGGCAGCATGTCTTCAGCCGCAAAAGTGACAATTTCACGCCCGCCGACAGAAACGCTCTCCAGGCGGTGCGCCAGCACCGCAAGATCCAGGCGGCGTGGAAAATACCGCAGCGTATTTTCCGTGTGGAGTTCGATGGGGACGCGCGAACCTTCCCGTTTAAACACGTATTGCCCTGGTATTTTTCCCGAGCTCGTTAAGGCTGCGGGAAAATCAGCTCGATAGCCCGCAGCGGTAAGAAGCTCCCCGGCTCGCAACACGTCGCAATGCCCGACGATGAGATCCAGATCTGAAAAGATTCGAAGCGAGAGATCTCCGTATGCTTGCGCGGCAAGCGCAGGCCCCTTGTACGGAATGGCCCGAATTCCCTGAGCCCTAAAAGTTTCGAGAACTCGGAATAGTTCTGCGGCCATCGAAAGATTGATAAAAGCATTGCCCTGGCAGAGGCGCTGCAACCGTCCAAGCCATTCCGAAGGGGCAACTCCGGCAGCAATCTCTCGCAAATGCAGATCCACAAGAGGCGCAACTCCATGCTCCTGTGCCCGAGCAAGCACATCGGCCCAATCCAGATTGCTTGCGGCCAGCGCGCGGATGCGTGCAGCACCGCTGTCTTCCACAACCGTTCGCGCGCACTCGAGTAGCAACGCTAATTCCGGCTGCAGCGATGAAGTCTTGATGTGTTTCATGAAACGATGCCGGTGGCATTTTAAGCCGCCGTTGCGGGTGTTAGCGGCTATATTTTTCGCTATACCTGCGGCGCGATCGGGAGCCTCTTGCGAGTGCAAGGATGCGGAACATGTGCCGCGAAGGCCCGGGCAATTTCGTCGAGCGAGGTGTGGCTCCCCCCCCGCCATCCCCCTCATTGTGGCTCGGTCCTGCGCGGGGGTAAGACATCAAATGCGGCGAAGCGTTCGTGGGGCACATCGGTTTCATTCAAAGTCACACCGGCGAACGCTACCCAGGCATGAGCTTCGAATTTACCGTTCTCCTTGCAAACTCCGATGCGCAGTTCAGCGTCAACCCCCTGGCGGCGTAATAGCCAGCAAAGAGCTACGGATTCGTCCAAGCAATTTGGCGCGCTAATCCCGTTACGAACACCCGCGCGTACCAGGTGTGCAATGCGCTGCGCATGAATCAATTGCCTCGCTTCTGGTTGTTGGGAAAAAGAACAGCGGGGCGGAAGCAACCGATTGAGGAAGGATTCGGTGCGGTTAAAACCAATCAGTCGCAGTGACTTCGCGACCACCGGCAGCAAAATGAACGCACGCAATAGGATCCCGCGCTCAGCTCCGGGCATCGCGCAAAACCTTCGCCATTTAGCCAGAAGCGACATCGAGCAAACCGTTGGATACCAATTGATCGAGCAGTTCCGTCAGATTCTGCCGGAGGACTAGGCCATCAACTTCCCATTCCGAGAGAAGTTTCTCATAGGCCATTTCAATCGAATCTGAACCGGTCAGGCGAAACCACATCCGCGTGCCAATTTCATCGAGACCAAAATATCGCTCGGTATCAAGATTCAGTAAAACGGTTTCTCGCTCGAGCTGGCGAACCAGCACGTGCGGGGGCACGAGCGTCCGGCTGGAAAACGAAACCGTCACAACGTGATTCTACCGGTGATTCGCTTTGCGCGCCAACCTTTGAACAGGCACCTGATCGTATTCGTGCGCCATACTGGACTCAGGCCTTTTTTTGCACGAATTTGTGTTCCTGCCAAAGACCGGGTATAACGGCGGCTGGTGGCCGAAGCAATCGTTCTCGAAAACCTCGACAAGTATTATCCACCGGCGGTCAGCGGTTGGAGAGCCCTGGCTCGGCCCTTTGCGGGCCTGACCGAAGCGTCCTTGCTGGGCATATCGTTTAGCGTCGGTGCGGGCGAGGTGATGGCGCTTGTAGGCGCCAACGGGGCGGGCAAATCCACATTGCTTCGCATTTTGGCTACGCTTCTGCTTCCAACGCGGGGGCACGCTAGTGTGGCCGGATTCGACGTAGTCCGCAATCCCGCGGGGGTTCGCCGGCAGCTAGGTTTCCATACGGGCGGCGACGGTGGTTTCTACCCGCGCCTCAGCGCTTCGGAAAATCTTCGATTTTTCGCCGCGCTCAACAACATGACCAGCGCCGCAGCCACCGAGCGCATTGCCCGGGTCACCGAATTGCTCGGCCTGGGCGAAGCTCTTCATCGCCAGGTGCGAACGCTTTCGACCGGAACTGTTCATCGACTCGGACTTGCCCGCTCTATCCTGCATGGTCCGGCAGTTCTGCTTCTCGACGAACCCACTCGGAGTCTCGATCCGATGGCTGCCGCCGAGTTCCGCAACTTTTTGCGCGACGATCTGGTGGGCCGCCACGGCACCACACTTTTGTTTGCTTCGCATACACTCACCGAAGTCGAACAATTAGCGACAAGGGTTGCCATTCTCGACGCCGGTCGCCTGCTGGCCTGCGACGCCCCCGCGGCCCTGCTGCGTTCGACCGCCACGACAACATTTGAACAAGCGCTATTTAAACTGACTGGGCGCACCCTGCAAAAGGCTCCGGCATGATTCAGAAGATGACTCTTGCGGTACGCAAGCTGACTATCTTTTTTTTGCGTGACCTCGCGACCGCGCGCAGTTATCGCGCCGCGTTCGCGATTGAGGCGGTCCAGGCGTTGCTTGGTGTCGCCGGTTTCTATTTTGTGTCGCGATTGGTCGAGAGCCCGCAACTCTCTCGTGCCTTACCGCAAGGTGGGAACTACTTTGCCTTCGCGATCGTAGGCTTCGCATTCTTCGACTATCTCGCCGTCGCCCTCAATGCATTCGACGAGAGCATCGAGCAGGCGAGACAGAATGGAACACTCGAGGTATTGCTGGTCACGCAAACTTCTCTGCCGATGATTCTTGCCGGCTCGGTCATTTATCCCTTCGTCGTAATGTCGCTGCGCGTTGTCGTCTACTTGGGATGGGCCATCATTCTCTTTCACTTCCCGACACACAACGCCAATTGGGCTGGCGCGTTGATCGTTCTGCTGGCGGCAATTCTTGCCTTTTGCGGGCTGGGAGTCTTCGCGTCCAGTTATCTCTTGTTATTCAAACGCGGCAATCCGGCAAAATGGCTGCTGTTGGGAATTTCCGGAGTCGTGAGCGGGATGCTGTACCCGCTCTCTGTTCTACCGCGCTCCCTTCAGACTATCGCTCACCTGATCCCGGTCACTTACGCGCTTGATGGGATGCGAGCGGCGCTGCTGGGGCACGCATCGTTCGCCGAGCTGTGGCCCTCAATCGGTATGCTTCTCCTTTTCGCGATCATCCTTCTGCCGTTGTCTTTCCTAAGCTTTTCCCGGGCTTTGCGCCGTACCAAGATCACTGGAACACTCACGCACTTCTAACCTTAGAAATAAAAAACGAGCCCATAGTGAATCGGGCTCGCTCGGGTATTCGGATTGGTCGGACTAGTGGCGAATGTCGCGCCGTCAAGCTACTTCTTTTTCCTCGTACTGACCTTTGTGCCGATCCCCACTCCCATCTGCTGAAGCATCTCGAGCCCCTGCTTGGCTTGCGCGCCGAAGGGCCCGCTGGGATCAAGGTCAATGGCCTTCTGATAGGCCTCAAGCGTACCAGGCAGAATGATAGGGATATATTTGTCCTGTTCCTTCTTGTATTCCATCCCTCCAACCATCGCCGCCCCCAGCAGGTACCAGGTTTGCGCGCTCTTCGGGTCAATCTCGGTGGCTTTCTTGAGCGGCTCGATAGCCTCTTTCATTTTATTCGCGTTGTACAGGACGATCCCCATATTTCGCCAATATCCGGCAGCACCGGGCGGGTCGATTTCTGCAGCTTTCTGATAAGCTTGCTTGGTTTCTTCAATCTTTCCCTGGCGCGCGAGAACGTTGCCAAGATTATTGTAGTACCCGGCTACATCGGGCTTGGCGGCAATAGCTTTCTGGTAGGCTTCAACCGCTTCCTCGTTTTTTCCTTGGGCATCATAGGATTCGCCGAGTTTGGCGTAAATCAAATGTAGGTTAGGGTCTTTTTCTCCAGCAGCTTTTTGCGCCGCCTGAAATTCATTGACCGCTTTCGACGCATCCTCCGAAAGCTTCTGCTTTTTGGCGTCCCTCTGGTCGGCAGCCGCGGTTCGAAGGTCATCGCGATCAACCTTGACCTGGTCGAGCGCAGCCACTCCCGCAGCGAAATGAACCTTCATGCCCTCAAACTTATTTTTCTCTTCTTCTTGCTTCTTGGCCGCCTCTTGAGCGACAGCCCCGCCCTGGGCGACTAGCTCTTTGAAATTAATGTCTTTCTGGGTTGGCGTTCCGGCATCAGCGCGCAAATTGGTTTCCCAGACTTTTTGATCCTTCACCTTTACGGTAAGTATGTACACGCCTGGACGCATATTGCGCGAGTTGTAGCGGCCATCCTTGTCGGTCTTAACCTCGTACTTCATCCCCTGATCATTCACGAAGCTCAGAGTAACGTCAGGAAACGGCTTCCCGGCCTGATCGAGCACCGTTCCGATGACCGAGGCATTAGGGATTTGAGCCGTCGCAGTAGTCGCTGTTCCGCTGACTACCGCAGCCAACCCCAAAATCAGCGCAACGGCCATCCAGGTCGCTTTCGATCGCTTCATACGCTCGTCTCCTTTGGCATCTTGGCCACTTCTTAAGCTTTGGCTTCTCGGCCAATGTTTCACTGCATAGCGCCGGGCAAGCTACGTTTCTCGAAACTGCGGTCAGCCAGAAGTTCTCTGTCCAGCGGGCGCCGCCAGCCGGTAGGCCATGGCATCTGGCTCACCGCTCTCCGCAAAAGCTCTCAAGCGGAGCACGCAACTGTCGCACACACCGCACGCCAAATCCTCGAATTGATAACATGACCAGGTTAGATGCAGCGGGGCCCCCAACTCGATGCCCTGGCGTACGATCTCCTTCTTCTTCATACCGATAACCGGGGTCACGATCTGAATCTGCGTCTCCGGCCGCGTTCCCACGCGAACCAATTCTTGAAACACCCGATAGTACTCCGGCCGGCAATCGGGGTACCCCGAGCTGTCTTCCGACACAGCGCCAATATACACCGCTTGCGCGCCGATTGTCTCCGCCCAGCTTACGGCCACGGAAAGAAAATGCGCATTACGAAAGGGAACGTAGGTCATCGGAATTGCCGATCCGGCAAGTTCCCGCGCGCCCGGCTCACGCTCGGGTACCGCGATGGTGGCATCGGTTAAAGCCGAGCCGCCGATCTGCCGGAAATGTTCCAAGCGAACAGCCAATCTTTGTTGCACTCCGTAAAAATCGGCAATCTCGTCAAAGGCGCGACGCTCACGCCGCTCGGTGCGCTGCCCATAGCTCGCATGGACCAGCGCAATGCCGCCAGAACCATGGCGCTGGTGCGCGATCGCAGCGGTCACGCATGAATCCATTCCGCCGCTAAGCAGGATCACTGCTTTGGTAGATTTAGGCACGCGAATCAGTCCTCAGCCTATCACCAACAAAAAACTCGTCGGCAAATAAAACATCTCAGACTCCGCGCATTGTCGGATCCCAAATAAACTTGTGTAGTTGCAAGCCAAGCCGTACCGGCAATCCATCGGCCAAAATCCATTCCGACAAAGTCCGTGGGCTTAGTCCCGGCCACTTGCCCTCCGGGTCTTCGAAAGCAGGAGAGAGCAACACCTCATGAACACGCTCGTTCAGGTGATGTTGCAGGACGAAGCCCCGCGCAAATTCATAGTCGCGTCGCGTTGCCAGAACGAATTTAACCTCGTCGCGCTTGCTCAGTTCCTTGAGGTTCAGCATATCAAATGTGTCGGCTTCGCCTGAATCCGGGCACTTTACATCAACGATCTTGATGACCTCGCTTGGGAGTCGGCCGATGAAGCGCTCGCCGCTTGTCTCGATCATCACGGTATAGTTTGCCGTCAGAAGTTTCTCGGCAAGCGGATAGATTTCGTCCTGCAAAAGCGGTTCGCCACCGGTTAACTCGACAAGGGGATTTGCCGCCTCGCCTGGTCCCGGCTTCGAGCGGTCGGCCGCCAGCATAGCGACTCGACCAAAAACCTCGTCGACGGTCATTTTTGTTCCACCGTGAAATGCGTACGCCGTGTCGCACCACGTGCAGCGAAGGTTGCATCCAGTCAGGCGCACAAAAATACATGGCAACCCGGCCCGGGTGCCTTCTCCTTGGATGGACTTGAAAATTTCTGTGATGACCATGGGTCAGCTTCCGGGACGCCGCGGATGTCCGGCGCGCTTGGGGCGCCGGTAATAATGTACCAACACAACGGCCGCGGCAAACGCGACTCCCGCCCCTACCAGCCGCCCATAGCTTGGCTGTATGTGCAAATACTTCAACACATAGATGTAGCCGATGCCCACTGCCAGCGCGGGAATCAAGACGATGAAGAAAGAACGGTTCATGACTTGTGTGTTTATGCGCGCGAATTCAGCGCGCCAGCGAATCCGGCCAGTAGGTCGCCGAAGTCGCGTCTGTTTCCCAAACGGTGACGGCTGTAATTCGCGCTCCTGCGGGCAGCGCTGCAATTTCCTTCGCAGCCTCGTCGTAAAAATATTTGGCGACATTCTCCGCCGAAGGATTGACCTGCTGAAAGGCGGGCAGATCATTCAAGAATTGGTGGTCCAGCGCCTGAATGATGTCTCGAATAATCCTTTTCAAATGCAAAAAATCGCAGAGCAGGCCGATCGAATCCACTTCCGCGCCTTCCAGCGTTACCCGCACCTTATAATTGTGGCCGTGGGTATTCTCACATTTTCCACGATAACCGCGCAGGGCATGGCCAGCAGAGAATCCTTCGTCAACGCTAACTTGAAACATGCTCTTCCTTTAAGCCGAAGTTTCCTATTGCCACGCAGACAGTCGGATGGCTGGTCGGTAACCCTGCCATCTCCTTAGTTAGGACGCGCCATGAACCGTGCAACTTCGGCCAAGTCGTAGGTCACTCGGTATTGCGGCAGCGATTCAAGGAAAATTTTACCATATTGCATTCGATGAATGCGGTTGTCGAGGATGCTGAGGAGGCCTCGGTCCGTTTTGGTTCGGATGAGTCGGCCAAACCCCTGCTTTAGCGCAAGAACTGCTTCCGGAACCTGATACTCTGCGAAGGCATTGCGTCCTTCTTCTTTCAGCACAGTTACGCGCGCGGCCACGACCGGATCCGATGGCACGGCGAACGGCAGCCGGTCAACAATCACACAGGAAAGCTGATCACCCGGCACGTCCACACCCTGCCAGAAACTAGACGTTGCGAAAAGTACAGCGCCCGGGGAGTTACAGAACCGCTCGAGCAAGGCTGACCGCGGGGCCGTTCCTTGAATGAGCATCGGGAACTTGACGCGCCCTTGCACCCGTCCAAAAAGATCCTTCATCTGCCCGTAACTGGTAAACAGGCAGAAGGCCCGCCCGCGGCTGATTTCCAGCAAGCGGATAATTTCTTCGGCCGCGTGGGCACCAAAGCCAGGATCGCGGACGTCGGGCATGTTGCGCGGTATATACAGCACCGCCTGCGCTTGGTAATCGAACTCCTGGCCCAGCACGCGTTCGCTCGGGTGTTCGAGGCCCAGCCGTTGTTTGACGTAATCAAACTTGCCGCCTACCGCCAGCGTCGCTGACGTCAAAATCACGGTATCGAATTGCTCGAACAGGCGCTCGCGAAGAATGGTGCTTACGTCAATCGGAGTCGCCGCCAAAAAAACCCCTTTATTGCGGCGATCAAACCAATAGACGTAATTTTGCTCATTGCTTTCAAAAAGAAATTTAAGCTCCGCGCGCAGCTCCGCGCCGCGCCGCGCGATGTTGAGCAGTTCTTCGGCCTTGTTAGGCAGTACCGCAATTTCCGTCTCGATGCGCTTGACCGATCCCAGTAATTCGTCGTAGGCCTGGCGATTTTGATCGAGAAACGCTGCGCGCTCCGCCGGGACAAAGGGAAATCGGCCTTCTCTCGGCGGAAACGCTTCGAAGAAAATCCGCGAGCGTTCGCGCAACCGCGCCGTACGCCGCAGAAGCCCGGGCGCCGCAACTCCCGAGAGCCTTAGCGCCTGATCGGCGTCGCGCGCCAACTCCTCGAAACGATAATTTGAAATTTGCCGTCCGAAATAATCGCTAGCGATATCTTCGATTTCGTGGGCCTCATCAAAAACCACCGCGGAGTACTCCGGTAAAATGCTGCCGAAATCATCATGCTTGAGCGCGAGATCAGCGAAAAAGAGGTGGTGATTGACGATGATAATGTCGGCCTCACGCGCCCGTTGACGCATCTGGGTCACAAAACATCGGTCAAAATCCGAGCACTTCTGTCCGGTACACGCGTCACGCCGCGCGTTGAGCCGCCCCCAAAGCTCCGAATGGTCCGGCAGAAAACTGAGCTCGGTGCGGTCGCCCGTATCGGTCACCTTCTCCCAGCCGCGAATCTGGGTGAACCAATCGAGCTCATCCATACCTTTCAATAGGCCCTGGCTTTCGATCAGCGGGACTTTGGCGCGGCAAAGAAAATTGTCACGGCCCTTCATCACCGCAACTTTCAAGTCGGGGGCAAAGTGTTTTTGAATAAAGGGCACATCTTTATTGAAAAGCTGCTCTTGCAGCGATTTCGTTGCCGTGGAAATAACCACGCGGCGTCCGCTACAAATGGCCGGAATCAAGTAGGCCAGGGTCTTGCCTGTGCCCGTGCCAGCCTCCACGATGGCGTGTCGCCGCGCCTGAAATGCGTTGTCTACAATCTCGGCCATTTCCAGTTGCGAGCGGCGATGCTCATAGCCCGTGCGCATCGACTTTTCAACCAGGCCCCCGGGCCCAAAAATCTTGGCCATCGAAACCGGCTTCTTCGCCACGGTGGAGCGCTCCGCCACCGCATCGCCGTCCCGCACTACGGACCCATGGCCCGCTTCACCGTGCGATACGGCGTCGCCCTCGAGCTCCCACTCCGCTTTCGATCTAGCAGCGCGCTTGGACAATGATTCGGGCCTCTCGATAGATACGTAGGTAAAAACCTAACGATAGCACAACGCCTCCGCTTAAACAGAGGCACGACCTTTTTGAACTTGGGTTAGGAATTGAACAACGCAATGCCCTTTTTATGTGCACAACAGGGCCAGCCGGTTTAGATTCTAATCTCTGTACGAGTCCCAGGTTAGCGATACGGCCTTTTCACAGAGTTCAGTGGGGGGGAGTTTATGAACCGGATGGGTACCTCTTTTTGCGTCCTATTGAGTTTTTGTCTGTTATGCGTCACATCCTGTAGCGGGCCCAGCGTTTTTCAAGGAGGAGGCCCCCCGCCAGGCGGAGGTCCCCCGCCGCCAGGCGGAGGAACAAACGGCCAAGTCAGCATCGCTCTAACGTCCGCCCTAACGCCCATCCCCGGCATCACGGTACTGGCACTGGACGTCTCCGTGGTCGGCCTGAGTCTTGTCTCGTCGACAGGCGCCATCGTGACTCTGCGCTCTCCGAGTACTGCGCAACTGGTGGAATTGGTCCACCTCCAAACCGACTCCGTGTCCCTGGGCACGTTTCCGATTTTTTCAGGCACCTACAATACCCTGTCCGCATCCTTTTTGCCGCTTACCCTTACCATCTTCAATCAAACCGGCGGGACACTTCCAGGACAGTGCCTGAACAATACCGTTTGCATGATATTTCCCAATTCTGCGGGAAGGATTACCCTTACTACAGCTCCCTTTCCATTTCTGATCAGCTCTGCACAGCAAACGGGATTACAGTTGACCGTGGACATCGGCAATCTCGTGAAGATCAGCGACCTGACCCTGGATTTTACTCGGCCGGGGATCTTATCGGCTACCAGGTTGCCGCTTCCGGCGCAGCCCGGTGACCAACTTACCTCCTTCGACGATCAGATCGGACGCGTCACTGCCCTAAACGTAACCGCCAAGACTTTTTCGTTTCAATCGGATCGCGCAATTTTTACCGTGAACATCGATACCAGCACCACCAGACCCACAGCCTTCGATGGGTTCACTGCATGCGCGAATGATATAAATTGCTTAAAGAACGACCAGTCGGTATCCGTTGATCTCGGGCTTAAACCCGATGGCACAGTTGTGGCACGAGAAATTCAGCTCGAGGACTCTGTGTATGACGAAGAACTCGAAGGTACGATTTATGCGGTTGACAGCCCCACTCAATTCGAAGTCGTCCCAACGAATCTGATTCGTGGCACTACGGACATCCTCGCACACGCCAGAATTGATGTGGGAACGCCGGTCATCGTCCAGTTGCAACTCAACCCTAAGTTCGAAGTGGACACCAAGGGCTTTCGGTCGCAAATTCCCCCGGCTTCGCTAGGTATCTTTGAGAATGCCAGCGATACAGCCCAGCTTCGCGCTGGACAGAGTGTCGAGATACGTGTCAAGGCTGAAGGTACGAGAACAACCTTCCCCGTCATCCTCACCGATCGGGTGCGCTTACGCTTCACCCACGTCACAGGTCTCGTCACCGGCAATGTCGCATCGCCGTTCTTCAATCTTAAAGATCTTCCGCCGTTGTTCGGTCCTTTTGGTTTCACTGGTCCGGTGCAAGTACAAACATTTACCACCGGAACGCACGTCACAACGTTTGAAGGAGCCACTGATCCGAGTGGGCTCACCGATAGCAATGTCGCTATCCGAGCCTTGTTCATAAAGAATTCCCCGCCGCCATTCTTTGCGACGAAGGTCCGTAAGCGCTAACGAACATCTTTTACATGGAATCGGCATAGGGGGCCGGTCGCCCGTCCGCCGCCGAGTAGGCCCGGGGAATTGCACCCCGGGCCGCTCACAGAACCGGACGTAAATCTCTCGACTTATCACGGCTCGTGCCACCCATCGAAGACTGCCGCCTTCGGCGCTATGCGCCGCTTCGGTTCCTTGTTGTAGCTGAAGCTGAACCCCAAGAACTTGCGCTCAACTGGTCGAGCCACCGCACTCTTGGCCTCGTTTACCTTGAGCTTGAGCCGTCGCGTAAGGAAGCGCGTGACGTTCGTCATCACCCGCTGTCCCGCTCGTTGGCTGCGGACGTAGATATTGCGGTGAGTAGCCCCGGGGAGTTGCACCCCGAGGCTCTCGCAGAACTGTACGTGAGCCTCTCGACTCATACAGCTCCCATCATGGAGCCCGCCGCACCCCCATCTGCCAGTGGGCGAACAACCCCGGAGCGCGTCGCGAGGTGCGGGCGATCCAGTGTGCCGCTCTGCGGAGATGGTGGCGCAGCTTCTTGTATTTCCGCTTGGCCCAGAGGACCAAATCTCGGTCCAGCTCGCGCATCGTCGGGTAAAGCGCCGAGCGATAATATCGCCCGTAATATTGGAGCCAGCCCCGGATAATCGGATTGAACATCCGCGACAGGTCTTCGATCGCTTTATCACTGCGCTGGGGCAGTTTCCAGCTTCGAAATGTGTCTCGGATCGCCTTTGCTGCCTTATTTGAGACCGCCGGACCGAAATTAATGAAGAACTTCCCCTTGCGATTCTTTGATTTCCTAGGCTGAAACGTGTAGCCGAGAAAATCAAACTTTTCGTTCGGGTACTTTCTCTTCCGAAAGTCGTCCTTGCAATAGACGATTTTCGTCTTCTCCGGATGGAGTTCCAGTCCGCAGGTCCGCAAACGCTCAGCGATGGCCTTCCTTATTTCCTGGGCTTGCTGTTCGGTTCTGCAATGCGCGATGACATCATCCGCGCTTCCTTCAGACTTCGCCTTGCGGCTTAGCCCTTGCGCTTCACTAACCCTTCACCTCCATCAGGTTGGGTAGGGGACTTTCACCCTCAAGCTATCGGACATGCTCGGCACACATGTAAAAAAGGCCGGAGCAATGTATCGCCCCGGCCTTCTCGTCTTTAAGATTGCCTATGCCGTAACCGGTCCTGCCGGCGACATTACCGTTCCGCGATGAAGCCTATGATAGATCGTCAGCGAGAGCGCACCCATTCCCCAGATCCAGACCAGAAAGGTTGCCAGCATCCCGATCGCCGGCACCATCATCACGGCCACGACAATAGGCAGTCCCACGGCTATCCGGGCAACCAAGGACCCGGTGTCGGTGGAACGTCCCAGAATCATCTCCCCCAGCCAGGCACCGACAATGATCTTGGCCAGGTAATTGACCAGTAGCCAGAACGTCAGCATACTGATGCCCAGCGCCAAGCCAACCACAGTTACGCATATAATCACCGCTGAAAATAATGCCCCACACCACACCACCAGTCCGATTCCCAGCGCAGCGCCATAACGATGCGTGGAACTCACCACGTCACTTGAAAACCGTGGCATCAGAAGGATCAGTACCAGCCCGAGCAGAAACGCAGCGCCCATCCAGATAATCTTCCAGATGTACCATCCTGGCCGGTCATATGGCCGGTGGTGCTCGACAATCTTGATCTCCAGCGGGCTAGCAAACTTGGCTTGAGGCGACACTTCTGGTTTGTGGCTGCGCGCTCCCTGCTCGTATAGGGCAGTCCCCTTGATCTCTGCTGTCGGCCCGATGGTCAGGTCCGCCCCACGGATTTTCATGCTTCCCCCCACGATGCCATTCAGAATCGCGTGTCCCGAATAGGCAAGCAGATCTCGCCCCATATTCCCATCCATGGAAAGGCTCCCGCAAAAAACAGTAACGCTACCGCCCACCGTTCCCTTCGAATCGAGCGTCAGCCCTTCCACAACGGACAGAATATTCTTGCCGACTGTGCCGCTGATAATCGCATTGTTGGCAATGGCGCGGATATTTCCATCCACTCGCCCATTCACTCGCAGCGTTCGTGCGAAGGTGATCAAGTCGCCTGTGACGTGGCCATTTACCTCCAGGCTCTCGCTGAACGAGATCACATCGCCTTCCACGGTACCGTCGATGCGCAGCCTTTGGCCCGTAACGATAAGATCATTCTTGATGATTTCTTCCTGAGCGACGACCATCGACTGCCCCTTGCGAAATTCTGCCGCACTGGTCGTCGAGGGCATACCGAGTCCAATAGCGAACACCGTCAGGATCATTGCCGCAGCCGACCACCGGCGAAAGCGGCGCCGCAAAAGCGCAATCCCCACTCCTCCGAGCGTCATCATCGCCAAAATCTCAAGAAGACCGATCATGGATTGCCATCCTTTCCAAAAAGCTCCCTGAAACAGCAGAAGATTCAGCAGGTTATTCCCGCTGAAGCCCGCCTGCTCCAGTTGCTGCCGCCACGGTTCCACATATCCCGTCCACGCTGCATAGACTGCCGTCGCCGCGAGTCCCAGCGTTCCGACCCAAGCCCACGACACTGGCTCCCGCGCGTGTCCAGGTATTACCAGCAGTCGCGCAGGCACCATCTCCTCCCCTTCGGCCAGCGCGCGTGTCAAAAGACGCGACTCGTTTTCGAGCGCGCGCAACAATGTCCGGCAACTGCTGCACTCATCGACATGCGCCGACAATTCCAGTGCCCGGGCTCGTTCCAATTGCCCTTCGAGATAAAGCAAACAACTGATCTCATCCACGTGCTTCATGGTGTTCCCCCGGCAGCCATTGCGTCTGGCCGGCCAAGCGCCTCGCGAAGTTCGTGGCGCGCGCGCAGCAGCACAACCCCGACAAATGCGCGGCGCACTCCCAATGCTTCAGCCACTTCCTCGTAACTCATATCCGAGTAATATCGCAGCACCAGTGCCATCCGGCCGCGTGCCGAGAGCTTATCGAGCGCTCGCCGGATCTCCTCGCTCGTGTGCTTGGCGATCAATTGTTCGAGTTGACCGGGATCTGGGTGCTCGAGCGGCAGTGTCTCGAGGTCGCCTGTCTCTTTGTCCTGGCGGCTTCGCCTGCGCCGCAACAAGTCCCAGCAATGGTTCGCCGCAACCTTGTAAAGCCACGCAGAAAACGGTCGACTCGAATCGAATTGCGCAAGGTTCTTCCGCACCTTCAGGAAAATATCCATGGTTGCATCTTCAGCATCTTCCCGGGTCGGCAACGCGCGTCGGCAAAACCTGAATATTGCGGGGGCATAGAATTGGTAGAGATCCCCCCAAGCCTCAGTATTTCCGGCCCGGGCCCGGGAAATTGCCTCCGTCGGCTCCGTTTTCCCCGGTGCGCTCATACCACCCGGCTGTCTGCGAGCATCCACCATGTGATACGCCCCAACCGTCCGAAATCTTACACTACCACGCGGTATTTACGGGCTTACTGTACCGAACCATAAGCCCCGGCATCTCTAGCGTGGGTTACCAAGCTCGCCTGCGACGGTTTAGGAGCGGAAGCTTTCTAGGGTAGACTTTGCATTAAGCGGCTTTGCCGCTCAGGCGGCCGGATTGGAATCTCGCCGAAAAATCGCGTATAATTGACGATTGCTTGGCACCCCGCGGATACCGCGGTTATCTTGAGGGAATTGGTTCATCGCGGAAGGCCGTATAGAGGGGTGGCATTCGATCGGAGCGGCCATGAAAGAAGGAATTCATCCTGACTACCATCCTGTGACCGTCCATTGCGCTTGCGGCCACACCTTTAAAACCCGCTCGACCATGCGTGGCGAGTTTCTCCGCGTTGAAATCTGCTCCAGTTGCCACCCATTTTTCACCGGCAAGCAGAAGCTAGTCGATACGGCCGGTCGCGTTGAGCGCTTCCAAAAGAAATACGCCGACGCCAAGGCTGCCAACGACAAGCTAAGCGAAGCGCGAGCAGCCAAGAAAAAATAGCCGCTCGCGCCGTTACTCATTTCAAGTTTTCCACATTCTATTTCCAATCATTCGCCCGGCGCGCTCAGCTCAAATTCGTGGTGCGTCGCTTCAAGAGCCGCTTTCATTTCTTTGCGCTCCACTACAAACGAGATATTCGTTTCCGAAGACCCCTGTGCGATGGCAATAATATTCACGTTCGCCCGCCCGAGTGCGCTGAACGTGCGACCTGCAACTCCGCGGGCTCCGCGCATGTTTTCTCCCACGACTGCAACCACAGCAATATCCAGATCGAGCGTAATATGTTCAACCTTATGATGGGAAAGGTCCTTCGAAAACTCCCTTCGCAACGCCTCTACGGATCGCTTGGCATCCCCCGAAGAAACGATAAAGCAGATATCGTTCTGCGATGAAGATTGCGATATCAACAGCACGTTGGCGCGAACCGCGGCTGTCGTTGAAAATGTTCGGCCAACCACGTCGGGCACTCCGACAATCCCCGGTCCACCCACGCTGATGAGCGCCACATCGCTAATCGCCGTCAGCGCCTTTACCCCGCCGCCGTTGCTGCGGCCTTGCGGCGTGATTCTCGTGCCAGGATGTTCGGGAGCGAAGCTGTTTCGAATCCAAACGGGAATTCCGGCATCCACGACGGCTCGGAGCGTTTTGGGATGCAGCACTTTGGCGCCGAAGTATGCCAGCTCTGCTGCTTCACGGTACGAAATTTCTGGAATCGTGCGCGCCTCAGGCACAAGGCGTGGGTCTGCCGTCAACACGCCATCCACATCCGTCCAAATGATAATTTCATCAGCGCTCAATGCCGCGCCCAGAATTGTTGCCGAATAATCTGAGCCACCACGCCCCAGGGTCGTGCGAACTCCTTCCGACGTCGCGCCCACAAATCCCGTAACCACGGGAACGATTCCTCGTTTCAGCAGGGGCCGCAAGCGCGCTTCCGACCGCTCGCGCGTCAAGTCCGTCAGCGGCTCGGCGCTGCCATGGTAGGAGTCCGTCACAATCAATTCTGCGGCATCAACGGGTTCGCTGCGCACCCCAAGTTCGGCCAGCGCTCCAGCGACAAGTGGCGCCGAGAGGCGCTCGCCCAGCCCGGAGATGGCGTCCAGTGTTCGCGGTGTCAGCTCACAAAGCAATGCTGTGCCTTCGCAAAGACGCTGCCCTTCAGCCAGAATTTCCCGTATGTGTTCCCCTAATTTTTTGCGCTTATCCTCTTGAGAAATCAGCGCGTGCAACGCAGCTTCGTGCTGATTCCGCAAGTCGTTTGCCAGCACCGTGCCCTCTTGCCGGTCGCCTGTCTCGGCGGCTGTCGCTGCGGCAATCAGCCGGTTGGTCACGCCCTTCATCGCCGAGACCACCACAACGATAGAACTTTGGCTCACCTCTCGCGCTACAATCTGCGCGGCGCGCGCAATGCAAGATGCATCTCCCACCGAAGTGCCGCCAAATTTCATGACTCGCAAAGGCTTGCTCATGTCATACCGTCCGGGCATATAGAGAAATGACCTGTCTCGGAACGCCAGCGGTTACGCGTTCAGGTTTTCTGAGCATAGGTCATTAAGGGTAATGGAAAAAGAAAGATAAAGCGAGAAACGGGGCGAGTAGGAACACAGCAGGCCACGTATCATCTAACTAAGTTTTGGCCACACCTTCGAAGCAGAGCGTCGGGAGTCGAATCTACTCCCCCATTTGCTCCCGCGCGCCCCCGGGGTCTATGCTTCTTCTTAGAAGGCCTTTATGGATGCTGAGTTCGATGCCAGGCTGCCGATTGCCGGCGCTTCAGGCCCAGCGCTGCTTCCCTACCGCGGGTAGTGATGTAGTACTTCGCCAGCATGTTCTGGTTTTCCCAGGCAGGCAACGATTTCGGGTCGTTTATGTATTTCAGAAACCGGTTGGTTACTTGCGCGAAGTGCGATTCGTGCGTGGTACGATATTTATCAGGGATGGAGATCCACGCGCGGTCATTTTTCTCCTCTACACTAGTCCCCGAATAGATCGCCTGCAGCGCACGAATCCGTTCGCGGACAGCGGCGAACACGGCCGGGCGGTCAGCGGGTGAGTTTGGAATCACGTAGAGCTCAGTGCGGTACCTCTCCGCGTCCTCCTGGTGCACTTCGACACGCGCCTTGCTGCCGCGATAAATCGCTAGGTGCGTGTCCCCGTGCGGAGCCTCGTACTCCCACACGGCGTCCAGCTTCACGTTCACGCCCTTCAGCGCGTAAGCGATCTGCCCGTTGCAGAAGTAATCGAGCTGGCCATCGCGGACGGCGGCGGCGAGGAAAGGCGGAAAATCCTTCTCGCCCGTTACGCGCCGGAATTGCTCGCGCGTCATCGTCACCGGCCAGTGCTTGGCGGCATTGACCTGCACGTCGCGGCGGTAATCGAGCGGCTGGTTTTGGAACAGCGTCCAGGAGACGAGGTCAACCAAGTGCGTGCCGACATCGGTTAACCCTTCACCCTGTTGAGCGACGTCAAAGAACCATCCCGGGCGCAGGTTCGGCGCACCGGCCACCAGCTTCAGGATGTAGTGTACGCTCCGCATCTCAACGCCCGGTTGCTCGGGCGTGCCTTTCTCGATAGCGCCGAAAATGGACGGGTCGTTTACAAGTTCCTTCTGAAGCATGCTGGTGACCTCGTACCGCTCGGTCATAAGATCGTAGGCCACCAAACCCTTCTTCGTCGCTGTGTCCATCACCATCTCAACTCGCGGCAGATCTTCCGCACCGATGATCCATGGTTTGTCCGCCAGCACGTTCAGGCCAGCGTTGACCGACCCTTCGATATACTCGATTTTTATGTTGTTGCGGCCGGCCAACATCACCACATTTCCCGGTTTTTCCTGGACCATGCGCTCGAAGAAATCGGGGCTGCTGTGGATCTCCAGTTGCCAAGTGGTGGGGTTCTCGGCGCGAGTATTGAACAGCGACAGGCGACCGAGGTGTTCGAGTAAGTCCGACCCGAATGGCGCGTAGATGTGCACCTGCGGTGAGACCACGCCCGGGTACATCTCCTTGTGTACCAACGACGCATGGAAGTGCCCCGGATCTAGAGTGATGAGTCGGACCGCAGAGCCATCGGATTTCAGTGAAGCCATGGGAGCGAAACCAGCTACTGCTGCAAGCGCCACAAGAAGGAGTGCAGTCAGCGTTCTCATAAAGTTCGTTTCCCCTGCAGCACGATATTCGGGATGTGAACGACGGAAAAAGTGCACGTTGGCCGCAGTCTGCAGGCAAGCTGCGCGAGGCGGCCAGGGACTATGGTGGCACGGGGCGGCAGACGAGGATCGAAGTATCTTTGGGCAAGCTACTTCTTGTATTTACCCTGAGCAGGGCCTCGAAATACGGGAAATCTCCGCTGGCCGTCGACGGCAAAAGGGACCGCAGCTGCACTAAAGAGCTCTCCTCAGAGAGAAAATCGGCTGCCGCGCCCATCGCGGCGCCACCCGAGCCGGAGACAATCAGCACGTTACCAGTGCCGCTGAGATTCGGCAGAAGCGCAATCATCGTGTAGCCTTCACGTGGTTCAACGCCAGGCCCAACGGTGAGGAATTTTTCTTGCGCGGAGGGTCCCGCCGAAACATCCCATGGATAATAAGCGCCCGTGGACTCGTTGTATTTCCAGCGGATTCCTAGCTTACTCTCAAACGATTCAATCCAGGGATTCGAGCGGTTGTTGCCCAGGAGGATCACGTTATCACTCTTTAGCTCACGAAACGTATAATCGCGGGCGAAATGGACCGCCACTCGGCCCTGGAGTGCGTCGGCGATCCGCGAGAGATTCCAGAGAACAGTCGTAGTTCCATAGTTCGAGTGGCGTTTTAACACGATCGCTTCGGCGAGATTGCGATTCAGCTCGGCAGCGCCTTGTTCGTCGAGTTTTCGCAGATAGCTGCGATCGAAGTACTCCGACAATGGAATCTTGCGCCCGGTAAGCTCTTGGTAGGACGCGAGGTCGGCATCGTCCAGGACGATGTCAGAGCGGCGATCTGGCGGAAAAATCTGGGACCAGAATCGACGAACCGCAGGCTTGGCAGCCAGCACAGATGCTGCGTGCGACGCTGTATCGCGAAGTCGAAAAAGCAAAAAAAATGTCGCACAAGCAAAGAGCGCCGCAAGGGCTGCGAGAATCCAAATCTTCGCGTTTGGAGCAGCAGGGGCGACTGGGGCTTCAGAAGGTGCCAAACGCTCAGGTCCAGCCCGGCGCTCATGGAAGGTGGGTGCGTAGTTCCCCTTCGGAATCTCGACAACGATGGGCTCGTGTTGGCCCTCCGCCGCAAAATACTGCTCAATCCGCTTCCGAAGCATGGAAGCGTGGACCCGGACTATATTATCGGCCGCGGTGTCATAGTCCAGAGGGCGTCCGAAGACCTTGTGTCCTACCTCATGCTCGTGAATGTCATCGGCAGATTGCTCCAACACACGTTGACAGAGATAGAGAAACATCTCACGCAGCCTGGCTGATTTGCTGAGGTAGCTGCTTGAGGCAATTCGTTCGACCAGCAGCCTACGACTGGCAACAACGCCGATGGGATTCCTCCTAAGGCACCTATGCTACGGCCCTTTATCTCACTTGAGATACTGTCGAGTCAACGTTTCGTGGACACGTCAACAGGTCTTTACGTAAAGAGTGTGCGTTCTAAGTAGCTGCAAAATGGCGACTTGTAGTGTCGCTGTGCGATGGAGGCTTTTAACCGTCAATTAACTTGATTCCCTGCTTGGAAACACTCCTACTGTAGGCACTCGACAGCAAACATGAAACGCAGAGAATTGCTAAGATTGAGTGCCGGTGGCGGATGGGCCGCGAGCATGCCCGGTCGGCTTGCTGCGAAGCTGGCCGCAGCCATGCCCTTCCCGCCGGGCCGGAGTCGAAACAAAATCAACCATAGGTGACCCACAGCCGTGAAGACATCGACGATCTTTCTTTCGCTATCGCTTTTCTTTGCCTACGTATGCACTGGGGGCCAGCCAACCCGCCCTCGGATTCTTGGGGTGGCACACATGGCGTTGTTCGTCAGCGACTTGCAAAAGGCACGGGCCTTTTATAAGGACTTTCTGGGTTACGAGGAGCCCTATGCGCTTAAGCGCAAGGAAGGTAGCGATCGGATTGCGTTCATCAAAATCAATGACCAGCAATATCTCGAGCTATTTGCGGAAGATTCGAAGCAGGACGGTCATCTCAACCATATTTCCTTCTATACCGATTCCGCCGAGGGGATGCGCGATTATCTCGCCTCGCGCGGAGTGAAGGTACCTGAGAAGGTTGGCAAGGGTCAGATTGGCAACTCCAATTTCAATATCGCGGACCCTGACGGTCACACCGTAGAAATCGTTCACTATGAGCCCGACAGCTGGACGCTGCGCGAAAAGGGAAAATTCATCCCGGACTCGCGCATTTCGACGCATATGATCCATGTGGGCGTGCTCATCGGCAAGGTCGACGCCGCCACGAAGTTTTACCACGATATTCTTGGCTTTCAGGAGTTCTGGAGAGGCAGCGCGTCCGACACGGTGCTGAGCTGGGTGAACATGCGAGTGCCCGATGGCGATGATTATCTCGAGTTCATGCTCTACTCAAAGCCGCCCGGTGAGGAGGAGCGAGGAGTGAAGAATCACGTCTGCCTGGTTACTCCGGACATTGAAAAGGCGGTGGCCGCGCTGCAGGCGCGGGCCGCCCGAAACGGTTACACCAGGCCCATCGAGATCAGGGTGGGCAGGAACAGAAAGCGACAGGCCAACCTGTTCGACCCCGACGGGACTCGCATCGAGCTTATGGAGCCGAACACCTTTGATGGCCAGCCGGCGCCGTCATCGACTGCACCCGCACCACTGTAAAACTCGATGGCGAGTTCGAGCGAGGAGATGTGCGATGCGAACCAAGGCCCTGGTACCGACTCTGCTACTTTGTCTCGCGGCGCCGAACGCGTTAAGCGCTCAAGAGGGCCGCGGCACGATTACTGGCAGGGTCATCGACGTGAGCGGAGCCGCAGTCGCCGGAGCTGAAATCCGAATGATCAACAAGGAAACGAGAGTAGCGGCGGCGGCCCGCACCAACGACACTGGCAATTACACGATCCCCTATGTTGTGCCCGGCATCTATGATCTCACTGCCGAATTCTCCGGGTTCACGAAAGCCGAGCGTCAAAATATCGAGGTGCGCGTCGGCGACGTGCTTACTATCGATATTCCGCTCCAGGTTGGAAACAACGTCGAAACCGTAGTGGTCAGCGGGGCTACACCCTTGCTGGAGACTGCAACTGTTTCGCTAGGGCAGGTTGTTGACCAGCGCCGTTTGACAGAATTGCCGATCCAGGCGGGCAACGCCGAGGAACTGATACTGCTGACCCCGGGGGTAGTAAACACTACAAATTTGAAGGCGCGCAAGGCGTCATTCAATAACGCAGGCTCACAGTTCAGCAGCGACGGGGGCGTGCAGTTCTCGAATGAATACACCATCGACGGCGTGCCGAATACTTTCGCGGTGGGTGCCACCCCGAATAATCCGGTGATCGCCTTTCAGCCGCCGCAGGCGGCCGTAAGCGAGTTCAAAGTACAGACAAGCGCTTTCGACGCCACCGTGGGCCACACACCCGGCGCCATCGTCAACATGATCACCAGGGGTGGCACCAACCAGTTCCACGGTGAGCTACACGAATGGCTTGTGAACAGCGCTCTCGACGCTCCAACTTTTTTCGTAAACCGCAACCGTCAAAAGAAGCAGGTGTACCAGGATAACCGCTACGGAGCTTCGCTCGGCGGACCCCTGCGCATCCCGAAAGTCTATAACGGCAAAAACCGGAGCTTCTTCTATTACGCCTGGGAAGCGAACAAGTGGGGCAAGCCGACGTCGGTCATTGGCACGGTTCCCACCGACAATGAAAAGAAGGGCGATTTGTCGGCCCTTCGAAAGCTGGACGCCAAGTATCAAATCTACAACCCCTTTTCGACCAAGGCCAATTTGAACCGGGACCCTTTCATGTGCGATGCCGCAGGGAATCCTCTTGCACCGAATGCGAAAGGGATTCAGCCTGCTGGAACTCCTTGCAACAAGATCCCCGCGGTCCTCCTCGACCCCGTCGCCCAGAAGATTATGTCCTACTATCCGCCGCCTAATTCGCAGGGAACCATCGAAGGAGCGAATAACTACACCCGCGCCACGAACGACTTGTTTGACTACTACGTCCATTTCTTTAGGTTCGATCACAATTTTTCGCAGAAGAACCGGCTGTTCGTGCGCCTCCATTACGACCACCAAACGGAGAATCAATCCAACTTCTACGGCAACCTCGCCACGGGCCTGGTGCTCACGCGCATCAACCGTGGGTTGGCGGTGGACGAAGTGCTCGTGCTGAGCCAGTCTAGTGTCCTCGATTTGCGCTACGGCCTTACCAGTGACGAAACGCCCGAGCGCCGACGGAGCAGCGGTTTCGACTCGGCTTCGCTGGGGTTCAGTCCGGCTCTGCTTGCCCTGCTCGATAAGAGCGTTACCACATTCCCGAACGTCTTCATCGGCCGGACGGCGCTAGCCAAGCCTTGCTCGGGAGCTTGCACCGGCACGTTCTCAGGATTTGGAAACTTCCGGGATGGCGACGGAACCACGACAGGATTGATTCACGACCTTGGGGCTGCTCTCGACACCTTCCGCGGCAAGCACGACCTGCGGTACGGTACCGACCTGCGGCTGTACCGCGCGTTCGGTCACCGCGGCGGGTATGATGTATCCCCAGGTTTTCAATTTCTCCCAACGTACACTAAACAGAACGACGCCGCCAGCGCCGCCCCGATTGGACAGGAGTTTGCTGCCTTCCTCCTGGGGATTCCGAGCGGCCAGCTGCAACGCAGCGCCAGCTATGCCACTCAGGACAAGTTCGTAGGTCTATTCGTTCAGGATGACTGGAAGGTGACGCACAAGTTCACCTTCAATATTGGCCTGCGGTACGAATATGAGAGTCCCGAAACCGAGCGGTTTAATCGCGCCGTGCGTGGCTTCGACCAGGTCACTGTGAATCCGATCGAAGCTCAGGCCCGCGCGAACTACGCCAAGAATCCGATTGCCGAAATCCCCGTCAGCCAGTTCCACGTGCTCGGCGGCCTCATGTTCACTGGGCCGCAGGCGCGCGGGCTTTGGGAGGGACAGAAAATGAACTTCCTGCCGCGCGTCGGCCTCGCATTCCAGATCAACGACAAAACTGTGGTGCGAAGCGGCTACGGCATCTTCTATGACACGATTGGAATCAACCGCAGCATCGCGATCCAGACCGGTTTCACGGCAACCACGCCTATCAACGCATCCTTGGATAACGGTCTCACCTACATTGCCACCACGGCCAATCCGTTCCCCAACGGCTTGCTCGCGCCACTGGGCGTTGGGGGTGGGCTCCAGACGTCTCTGGGTCAGTCTCTCAGCATCTACCCCGTCCATCGCAGGCAACCGTACTCGCAGCGCTGGGCCCTGAGCCTGCAACGACTCCTCCCAGGACAGTTTCTGCTCGACGTCGGCTATGTGGGCAACAAAGGGCTGCACCTTCCAGTCGATCGTGAACTCAACCCCATCAACCAGCAGTATTTTAGCCGCTCTACCGATTTCGACCCGGCAACATTCGGCAACCTGAGCACGCCGGTTCCGAACCCCTTCTTTGGCATCAACAGGGTGTATCCGAAGATGATTAGGAAAGCAGACCTGCTGCGACCCTATCCGGAGTTCGGCAGCATTACCGAAACACAATCCATCGGTTATTCGTGGTACCACGCGCTGCAGGTCCGCGCTGAGAAGCGGTTCGCGCATGGTTATACTTTGAATGTAGCCTATACCTGGTCGAAGGCCATCGATGCCATCCGTTTCCTCAACCCCGGTGATGCCGCGCTTGAATACTCGATCAGTGAGAATGACCGGCCACAGCGCTTGGTGATCAGCGGCCTGTTCGAGCTTCCGTTCGGAAGAGGACGAGCGTTCGCGACAAACCTGCCGAAATCGCTCGACTATGTGATCGGCGGTTGGCAATTGAATGGCGTTGTCGCGCGACAGAGCGGGCCGCCCCTCCGGTTTGATAACAACGTGATCCTGCGCGGAAGCTTTAACGACATCGCGTTGCCGCCCGACCAGCGCTCGGTGGACCGCTGGTTCAATACGAGCGTCTTCGACACGAATTCGGCCAAATACCCGGACCCGGACTACCGAATTCGCACCTTCCCGCGCTTTCTTGCAGGAGTCCGTGGCGCTGGCCAGTCAAAGTGGGACGTTTCGCTGATCAAGCATTTCCCGATCACCGAGCGCGTGCGCCTGCAGTTCCGAGCCGAATCCTACAATGCCCTGAATCACCCGAATTTCGACACACCGAATACGACGGTGACCGGAAAAACGTTCGGCGTCGTAAATAGCCAGGGCGGGTTGTCGCGCGAGTTTCAGTTCGCGCTTAAGCTGACGTTTTAGCAGGTGGGACAAAGTCAAAGCTGTACGTTCATACTATCGGGCTTGAGCGCAACGACTGCGGCTGTGGATCCATCCTTCGGATATGGGGCGGCCTTTTGTGCGCGAAGGCAACGGGCTGCGTGCTCGAGTAGACCGGTTCCTATCTGCCGGTAGCTATCGTGGCAGGATGGCATAGGGGACTGGTTGGTCCAGAGCTGGGTCAGAGCAATGGCACCAATTCCTGGTTCGGGAAAAAGGGGGAAACATGTTGGGCTATGCTCGTCGTCGTCCTTTTGTATGGCGTCTGGCTGGAGTCCGGAACCGCGGGGCGGCAGCGGGCGTCGTTGCACTCAGCGTGATGCTGAGCGTGACGGGACGCACACAAGACGACGCCGTCGGTAAGCCGGCAGGCATTCCTGCAATTCTCAAGATTGGCGGGCAGGCTCCGGATTTTAATCTTCCCGGCATCGACGGACAGACGCATAGCTTGAAGGACTATGCCTCCAGCAGAGTGCTCGTGATTGTGTTCACGTGTGATCACTGCCCGGTGGCGCAAATGTACGAGAAGCGCATCAAGCAGCTTACCGTGGACTATCGAGACCGCGGCGTGGCCCTGGTGGCCATCAACCCGAACGATCCGAGAGCAGTGCACTTAAGCGAAATGGGGCACACGGACCTGGGAGATTCCCTGGCCGAAATGAAACTCCGCGCGGAATACCGAAGCTTTAACTTTCCCTACTTGTCCGACGGTGCTACCCAAGCCGTTGCCCGTGCGTACGGGCCCACCGCAACGCCGCACGTGTTCATATTCGATGAGCAGCGAAACTTACAGTACGAAGGCCGCATAGATAATAATCCGCGTGAAGCACTGGCAACAAAGCACGAGGCCAAGGATGCGATTGAGGTCCTGCTTGCGGGACATTCGGTTGTCGTGAAGAGCACTCCGGCTGTGGGGTGCTCGACCAAGTGGGTCTACAAAGAGGCCGGCGCCAAGGCGGAGATTGAAGAATCTCAGAAGCAGCCGGTGAAGGTGGAGATGGCCTCGGCCGATGAGATCAAGGTATTGCGAGCGAACACTGGCACCGGGAAGCTTTTGTTAGTCAACTTTTGGGCCACATGGTGCGAACCATGTCTCACGGAGTTTCCGGAGCTGCAAAAGATGGTGCGTATGTACCGGAAACGCAATTTAGATATCGTCACGGTCAGCATCAACAGCCCGGACGAGAAGAAGTTCGTCGTCAAATTTTTGGAAGAGCTTCACGCGATCAATCGAAACCTCCTATTTAACGGCTCCGATCCGGCTGATGCGGTATCCGCGTTCGGTACTGGCTGGAGCGGTGGCGTTCCCTATACGGTACTTATCGGCGCCAATGGCGATGTTCTTTTCAAAACACAGGGCGGCATGAATTCCTTGGAAGTGCGGCGCGCCATCCTCAAGAACTTGCCGGATGATCGCTACATCGGCCAGCACGACTACTGGAACAGCACCTTCTAGCCATCCTCGAGGAAATCAGCCGACGAACTCATCTATCGCCTGACTGCAGGATGCTTGCGAACTAGTCTCCCGTCTCAGTGGTTCGGGCGATAAATACGCCGAGGATCTCTGTGACAATCTCATCCGGCGGCCGCATGGTTTCCACCTTCAATGCCGGCAGTGCCATATAAATCGAAAATCGTTGGCGTATCTTGGCTTCCTCGTGTGAAGCCAAAAGGCCTAGTGGCCGCTGAACCTGACGACGCACGATCTCGGCAACGCACCTCTCAAAATCGAACGATGGGAGCAAGACGAAGGCAGTCATGCTCTCCGCGATCGCAGAACGAATCTTGGTGTAGCCGGGGTGAACTTCCTTTGCATATGTCACGAAGCCAGACGACAACGCGATCACTCCTTCGGCGGCAGCAATGGACAGGTACACCTCGACGTTCCGATTTGCGTACGCATCATATCCGCAGCGCCGCAAATAGTCCGAGATGTCTCCCTCCTGCGCGAGGAAGCATGCATCCAAGTCAATAAAGGGCACATTAAGCCGATCTGCTAACCGGACTCCAATCGTGCTTTTTCCTGCGCCGCCAGGCCCAACAAGATGGATCAGCATCGAATCACAAGGTTCGCACTTTAGGCCTTCGACCGGTACCAGCGCCATGCCCCGTACAGTAATCGATCCGGGCAGTCAAAAGAATCTCGCTTCACGATCCGTATCTTTACTTCTTCAGAAGCTACGGCCGTTCAGGATTTTTCCGCAGAATCAATCACACCAACGCCACAAGAAGCACTAGATAAATGTCACCGCTGCCCAGCAGTGCTGGTACGTTGCGCGAACCGAGCTATGCTGGCCAGGATCTCATCAGCGGTCTTGGTCCAGACGAAGGGTTTGGGGCCTTCGTTGTGAACGTCGATGTATTCGCGAATCGCAGTTTCGAGTTCCTTCACGCTCCGGAAGATCCCACGACGAATCCGCTTGTTGGTAATTTCGGCAAACCAGCGCTCCACCAGGTTGATCCAGGAACCATAAGTGGGCGTGAAATGGGCGTGAAAGCGTGGTCGTTTGGCAAACCAGTTCCGGATCATCGCCGTTTTGTGCGTCCCATAGTTGTCCATCACGATATGGACATCAAGGTCAGCGGGCACATTCGCCTCGATGGTGTCCAGGAACTGACGAAATTCCTGAGAGCGGTGGCGGCGATGCAACTGGCCGATCACTCGGTTGGTCTTCAACTCCAAGGCGGCGAACAACGACGTGGTTCCATGCGTTTGTAGTCATGCGTGCGTCGCTCCACTTGCCCCGGACGCATGGGCAGCATCGGCTGCGTGCGATCCAGTGCCTGAATCTGGCTCTTTTCATCCACGCAGAAGACCAGCGCGCGATCCGGCGGATTCATGTAGAGACCAACGATGTCCCGCACTTTCTCGATCAGCAATGGATCGGGTGACAGTTTGAACGTTTCCACACGATGCGGCTGCAGTCCAAATGCCCGCCATATCCGGCTGATGGTCGAGCGGCTCAGCCCCGTGGCTTTCGCCAGTTCGCGTGTGCTCCAGTGCGTCTGTCCGCGCGGCGTGCTTTCCAGTGTTTGAATGATGATCTGTTCGATCTGTTCATCACTGACTTTACGTGGACTACCCGGTCGCGGCTCATCATAGAGCCCATCCATACGCGACTTCAGGAACCGCGTGCGCCACTTGCCCACCATACCCAACGAGCAGCGCAGTTTCTTTGCAGCGGATTTGTTGTCCAAACCATCGACACACGCCAAGACCACCCGCGCCCGCCGAGCCAGTAGCGGCTGACTGCGCGACCGCTGCGCTAACGACTGGAGACGCCCTCGTTCGTCACCGGTTAGAATCAACGCTTGCTTGGGTCGCCCTGTTCGCATCTAAGATCTCCTCGGATCTTAGTACGAATCGCCCTACCATTTAGTTCACTTATTTCTGGGACGGGAGACTAGAGCTGCGAGCGAATTCAGAAGTGCGTCTTGAATACCGCTCCCATCTCGTCGTTCACCTTGCCGAGAAACTTAATCGATAGGCAGTCCGCGCGAGGTTCCAGATCGGTTACCATTGGTCGTGGTCCTACCAATGATAAATGAAGACGGACTCAGGCTGGTCCTGGACGAAGCCCTGGCCGTTGTTAAAGCAAGGGACCGAACTTGCTACGGATGAGAGTGTGCCGCGCCAGGAGGAACAAAGGAATACCCGCGCAACCTTTTCGAATTTCGAGTCGCTAGCAGACGGGAAAAAGGGGGAACCAATGAAATCCGAATTGCTGGGCGCGTTTGCGTTGGCCGTTCTCTTGGTTGGTTCAGAAACGCAATCGGGCGGTCAAACGCAGCAAAGAGCAGCGGGGCTCGTTCTTGACAAGCTCGAACTCCACAACGTGAAAGCAGAGCCGGTCACCTATCTTGGGCGTGCCGCCATGCGTATTACAGATGCCGCTCCAGATGGTGTTGATGATGCAGGCCGTCTCGCAATCGTTCCAGGAAGCTCCTTTCAGAATGGCACCATCGAAGTGAATCTGAGTGGTGACACTGCGCCCAACGCGCCGCCAGAGTTGCGGGGGTTTGTCGGTATTGCGTTTCGTGTAACTACGGACAGGTCCCATTTCGAGTGTTTCTACCTACGCCCTAAGAACGGTCAATCCGAGGACCAATTGCAACGAAACCATTCCGTGCAGTACATCTCCATACCGGGATTCCCTTGGCAAAAGCTGAGGTCGGAGAGCCCAGGAAAGTATGAGTCCTATGTCGATTTGGTCCCAGGGCAGTGGGCCCGAGTCAAAATCCAGGTTGCTGGATCACGCGCGCGACTCTATGTGAACGGAGCGGAACAACCTGTGCTCATCGTGAACGACCTTAAGCAACCATCCGTGAACGGCTCAATCGCGCTTTGGCTAGGGCTGGGAACCATTGCGCATTTTTCCGACCTGAAGGTTACGCCATGACGTTGTGGCCCGTGTTTAGAGAACAACGTCGGAGCAGGCGATTTGGGCGTACAATGCTCACCGTTTTCGAAGTGAAAAAGGAAATCTCGGCTGAGAACGCTCCGCTGTCAGCTAGATCGCTTTCGAAAAGGGGTGCGATGATGACTACAGGCGCTGGAACTTTCTTTTCTCTCCTATCTATCCTGCTGCTTCTAGGCTCACCATCCGCCACGGCCCGGCAGGACTTCGGTGAGGTTGCTTTCCTGAATTCCGGTCCGTCAGCCGCACAGGTAGACTTCCTCCACGGTTTGGCTCAACTCCACAACTTCGAATACGAAGATGCTGCCGAGCACTTCCGCAAGGCCGAGCAGATCGCTCCTGACTTCGCCCTAGCCTTTTGGGGTGAAGCCATGACCAAGAATCATGCGATGTGGCACGAGGAAGATGTCTCCGCCGCCCGCGAGATCCTCAACCGCCTGGCGCCCACAGCAGAGGCTCGGCTCGCCAAAGCCCCCACGGAGCGGGAAAAACTGTACCTCCGCAGCGTGGAGGTGCTGTACGGCGAGGGAACCAAGGACGAACGCGACCGGCGGTACGAATCCGTCCTCGCCGAGCTGCACCGCAAGTTTCCGGACAATGTGGATGCCGCCAGCTTCTATGCCCTCGCCATCCTCGGAACCGCCGAGCATGGGCGCGATTTCACCACCTACATGCGCGCCGCTGCCGTGCTCGAAGAGGTTTTCCCGCAACATCCCCGCCATCCCGGAGTCGTTCATTACCTGATTCATTGTTACGATGACCCGGTCCACGCTCCGCTCGGCCTGCGTGCCGCGCGCATTTATTCGAAGATTGCGCCCGATGCCAGTCATGCGCAGCATATGACCTCGCACATCTTTCTTGCGCTCGGCATGTGGGATGAAGAGGTCAAGGCCAACGAAACCGCCATGCTCGTGGTTAACCGGCCCCGTCAGAAAGCGGGAAAACCACCTGTCATGTGTGGTCACGTCAACGAGTGGCTCGAGTATGGCTACTTACAGCAGGGCCGCGTCGCCGAAGCTCGGCGCATGCTCGAAGGTTGCCGCCAGGCAGCGGAGCGGGCAGCCGCGGCGGCCGAGCATGCCAGCACTTCCGGCTCGCATACCATGGGGAACATGATGGGGGGCATGACTCCCGCCATGATGGCCGTCGGATCATACGTCGAGATGCGCGCCCACTTCCTCATTGACTCGCAACTCTGGAACGATGACGTTGCCCGCTGGACCCTCCCGGCTGGTGACTATCCCTTCGCGCAGCTAACTTTTGATTACACCAATGCGATCGCCGCGATGAAGCGCGGTGATCTCGCTGTCGCGCGCGAAGCCGTCTCCCGCGCCGAGAGCGCCAGGCAGCACACCAAAGCCTGGATGGATCAGCACAAGATGGACCAGCCGCAGATGAACGAAACCCTGCTTATTGCCATTGAGCAACTGCACGCCCTGCTGACCGCCGCGCAGGGCAAGAGCGATGATGCCATGATAGAGCTGCAGCGCATCGCCGCAAAGGAACATCAGTTGCCGCTGGAATTCGGCCCGCCAAACATTGAAAAGCCGACCGATGAGCTCCTGGGAGAGATGCTCCTGGAACTGCATCGCCCCTCCGAAGCGCGTGATGTTTTCCGGGCCGCGTTGGCGCGCACTCCCGGTCGAAGACTGGTGCTGGACGACCTGGCACGCACCGACGAGGAAATGGCCGCCGCAGCCGCCAAGGAGGGCGTCAAGCAGCCCTCAGCCAACAGTCCGGCTCACAAGCACTGAAAGCGAGGCATCCGAAATTATTGGTTAGAAGCTAGCTGCCTTTCTTCCGCTCCGGGTGATTGTTTGAGGACCACGTGTGAGCGCATTGTTCTCTTGCAAAGCCTGCTGTGGCGCATCTCTCAACATAACCGAGAGGCTTCGAGGTATGCGCCTGGGCTCAGTAAAGACGTAAAGAATGGTGGGATCCCTCGCCCGTGACTGCGGGCCATGCAACCCAGCGGCTCGGGAATACGTCTATCGCCTAGCACAGCCTGAGCTTCGGTTCTCAGTAGCAGCCGGCAGACCTTGCTCGGGCGCGCTTAACATCTCAGGAAACGACAGAGTGAGGTTTCGACCAATGAAACGAACTGCGATTTGTTTGGCGCCACTTTTTGCGTTCGCGCTGGTGTCTGTCATGGGTGCCCAGCGGGCCGCTGATACTTCCAAGGTCGCCGGGTCATGGGAGATGACGTCGGAGGGACCTCAGGGCACGGTCGCGCAGACGATCACTATCGAACAGGATGGCTCGAAGATCAAGGGCACGATCAAGGGGGCACGCGGCGAGGCACCCTTCGACGGCGCCATCGACGGCAACAAGATCAGCTTCACCGTGAAGCGCCAGACACCGAATGGGGAGATCACCATCGAGTATTCTGGCACGGTGGAAGATGATTCGATTAAGGGCACAATGAAGACACCCCGGGGCGAGCGCCCATGGACCGCGAAGCGCTCGAAGTAACGCAGTGTTTTGTTTACTGACAAGCTCGCTGCCCTATCTCGGTTCGCGGATCACGCCTGAAAAGGGTGTGCGAATCGTCAAGGCGAGAGAGCCGCTGAAGCAAATATTCCATAACCTTTGAGTCGCGTTCGCGGAACATACACAGCACTAGCTAAAGGCTGTTGCAAAACCCAGGGCCCAACCCCTTGATTTAAGCGGGTAGCTGACACAACGGCGTGGCAGATCTGGTCCGCTTATTTTTCTCGC
>Ga0209117_1000062_pt1 | contig 88286 bp, 96 predicted proteins | sample BlaSpr_A8_OM2_M2_FD_187978 | JGI IMG/M metagenome (GOLD analysis project Ga0209117, IMG submission 187978) | Forest soil microbial communities from Thunder Bay, Ontario, Canada - Black Spruce, Ontario site 2_A8_OM2_M2 (SPAdes) (version 2) | ecosystem: Environmental > Terrestrial > Soil > Boreal... | reverse complement strand
CAGAAATGGTGCGACGGCGGGTAGTCCATTCGCCGCCTAGCGGCAGGTCGTCGAAAGAGAGGGGCTCCAGATCGGCGCGAGTATAGCCCGAACCAACTCTGAGGCTCGAGCGTTAACCTATGACAACTTCAGCGCCGGGAGGATAAAAACCATTGGATCTCGCGGGCGTTCTGCTCATCACTTCGGTGCTGCTAATCCCGGCTCTGCTCCTCCTCGTCTTCTCGCTCATGCGCCTCCGGGGCACCACGCGGGAGCTCCAGGCCGCCCTTGACGATGAGAGTGGAGCGCGAGATCGGGCAGCCCTGCTCCTGGCGATCGCTTCCGCGGTCAACTCCTCACTGGCGCTCGAGGAGGTCCTGAACGTCGCCCTCACGCACGCCGGCAGGATCATGGGCGCAGTCGCCGGCGCCATGTACCTCGTCCAGCCCACAAAGGCTCACCTGCACCGGGAAGCCGAGTACAACCTCGCCCACCGCGCACGCGGCTCGATCCGCAAGCTCGACGAGGAGCCGGTTCGCACCGCGATCGCCGCCATGCGTCCCCTGGTCGTCAAGCTCGACGAGCACACGGCGCCGGGCATAGAGGGAGGGGGCCACCCGATGCATGTGCTCGTCGTACCGGTGCAGCGTTCTGGCCAGCTGATGGGCTCGATGGAGCTCTATCTGAACGCCTGGCGGGAGCTCACCGAAGATCAGGCCGATCTGCTCAATGGTGTCGCCTCGCAGGCCGCGATCGCCATCCGGCACGCCCAGCTGTTCCAGGCGCAGGAGGAGAACGCACTCACCGACGAGCTGACGAAGCTGCCGAACCGACGCGCCCTCGCTCAGCGCTTCCTACAAGAGATGCAGCGAGCCCGACGTCACCACAAGGCGATTTCCTTCCTGATGATCGACCTCGACCACTTCAAGCAGGTCAACGACACGTACGGCCATCTGAACGGCGACGCTGTTCTAGCGGAGCTGGCTTCGATTCTCGTCACCGGTGGGCGCGAATCGGATGTGTGCGCCCGCTACGGCGGCGAGGAGTTTGGAATCATCCTCAGCGAAACGACCGAGGCAGGCGCACGGACCCTCGCCGAGCGCATCCGGGCCAAGGTCGCGGCAGCGACATTTCCAGGTGGGCTCAAACTCACCATCAGCATCGGCGTCGCCGCCACCGACGAACCCGCTCTGTTCACCACCTTGATGGAGCGCGCCGACCAGGCGCTCTATGCCGCCAAGCACGGTGGCCGGAACCAGGTTCGCGTGGCAGACATGAAAGCGACGGCGAAACAGCAGCAGCACGCGTAGCCACTCCTGGCAAGTCGGTAACCTCGGCTCTGTTGGGTCACTTCTGTGTCAACTGCGGCACCGCCCTGGTGACGCGCGTCATCGAAGGTCGCGAGGTCGAAGCGTGCCCGCGTGACAACTTCGTCTTGTGGCACGACCCCAAGGTGTCAACGGCGGTGGTTGTCGAAGCCGACGGCGGGATTGTCTTGGGCCGCCGGGCCATCGAGCCTGGTTACGGGCTGTGGTGCTTGCCGGGTGGATTCGTTAATGACGACGAGGATCCTGCTGCTGCCGCGGCGCGCGAGTGCATGGAAGAGATCGGCGTGTCTGTCGAGCTAATCGGGCTGATCGGCGTGTATCACATCCCCAAGACGGACGCGCCCAGCATGGTTGGGATCGCGTATCGCGGCCGGCTGCTCGACGGCGTCCGCCCGCTGGCCGGCGCGGAGATGCTCGAAGTCGGCGTCTTCGGACTCGACGCGCTTCCCGAGCTTGCTTTTCCCGGCCACCGGACAGTGCTGGCCGAGTACCTCAAGTCCCAGGCGCGGCTGGAGGCAGCGCCGGCTCACCTCGCCGGCGCAGCGGTTCCGCATGGAACGCGGCCATCACGAGCGCAAGCAGCACCGCGACCGCGGCGCACGCGGTAAAGCCCACCGCGTAGCCGTACGTCTGGACCAGCGGGCCGAAGACAAGCGGGCCCACCGCCAACCCGAGGAAGAGGGTGGTCCCGTACATGCCCATGGTGACACCGCGAGTGGAAGCAGCAGAGAGGTCGGCGAACACGACGCCGATGGCAATGAAGGCAGCTGCCATGAATGGCGTGGCAACAGCAAGGACAATTGCGGGCCACAAAAATCCGGTCAGATGACCCAGGACCACGGTTGCGCCGGACCACACTATCGTCCCGACGAAAACGATCGGCCACCGCTGCCTCGCTCGATCGACGAGGCGGCCGCCGGGCAGCCGTGAAACTCCGTTGACTATGGCCTGAATGGCGAGCAGGTAGCCGACCTGCGCGCTCGGCAGGCCCAGCGCCTCCCTCCCGAATATCGGCAGGAACGCGCCGATGGTCCCCCAGCCCAGGGCCATGGCGGTAAGCCCGATCGTTACCGGCACGAACGCACGCTGCCGCATGAGTGCCTGCAGAGGCGCGCGGAAGGAAATGCCCTGACCCGTGTGCTGTCGCGTCCCGCTCGCCGCAATCGCACCTGGAATTGCGGCGACAAGCAGCACTGTAGTGACGGCGATGTCCGTCCTCACATCGATCCAGCGCAGGGCGAGACCCGCGATCGAGGGACCAAGGAAGAATCCTGCCTGCATCGAAAACGTCAGCCATCCCAAGGCGCGTCCGAGGCGGCTGCCCGAGGTGGATTCGGCAACGGCGCTGAACAGTGCCGCTTGTTGCGCGCCGGCCGCGAGCCCGCCGATAACCTGCCACAGGAACAGCGGGGCGACGCTTGTCGTTGCGGCGGTGGCGAGCTGCGATGCGGCGGCGAGCACAAATGAGCCGGCAAGCAGGGCACGCGCGCCGAAGCGATCCACGAGGACGCCAGAGGGAAGGGAAAGCAAAGCGCCTGCGAGGGTGGAGACCGAGAACAGGGCACCGACCTCGAACCGGCTCGCGCCCAGATCGTGCGCGTAAAGCGGCACGGTGAGTCCACGCGCTGCGAGGGCGGCGAACGAGGCACCGGCGGCAACGTAGAGCGCAACCATCCGGCGCGATTCCGGAACGGTCACGCGCACGGTTCCTAACATAGCTGTGCAATGGTTCGTGACGCGGCAGAGCTGCTGTCGAATGCTCAGCGAGGCCTGGCATTCACGGGCGCCGGGGTCTCGGCGGAAAGCGGAATCCCAACGTTCCGCGGCGACGGTGGCCTCTGGACGAAGTACGACCCGGTCAAGGTCGCTTCGATCGACTACTTCATGTCCGACCCGAGCGCTTACTGGAAGGTTTCGAAAGACAGAGGTCGCGTCGCCCTCGCGGCCCGACCCAACGCCGGCCACCACGCGCTCGCCGCGCTCGAAGCCGGTGGGCACCTGGTCGCGGTGGCGACGCAGAACACCGATGGTCTGCATCAGGACTCTGGCAGCCGGCGTGTGATCGAGCTGCATGGATCCGGTCGAACCGTTGAGTGCCTAGACTGCGGAAATCGCGAACCCCGAAGCGAGGTCCAGGCGCGGCTTGATGTGGAGATGCCGCCGCGGTGTGGTGTCTGCGGCGGGATCTTTCTCAAGCCGACGGTGGTCCTGTTTGGAGAACCAATGCCGCAGGCAGCTGTTCAGGAGGCCTTCATGCTCGCGCGCGAGGCGGACGTGATGCTCGTGGTGGGATCCTCGCTGGTGGTCTATCCGGCGGCGGAAATCCCGGTGGCCGCCCTCAGGTCGGGCGCGTCACTGATCGTGATCAACGCGGAACCGACCCCGCTCGACGATGTCGCCACCGTGGTCATTCGCGGCAAATCCGGAGAGGTGCTGCCGGAAATCATGCGACTCATAGGTGAATAACGCTGCCGAATATCACGGAGACGCCATCGACGATGAGCTCTCCGTTGGGTCCGATGTCCTGCGCCACACCTTCGACGATTTTTCCGGCCATCTCGACACGAACTCGGCGGCCGAGGGTGTCGGAGAGCTCTCGCCATCGAACGAGCACCGCATCCGGCTTCGCCGAAGACCATCGCTCGAGCTCCACTCGAAGGTTGTCCAGAAGCTGATCGCGATCCTGGTTCAGCGTGGCCGCGCCCTCGGGCGCCCAGGTGAGGTTGATACCGATTCCACAGATCGCTTTGGCGGCCATCGCCTCAACCAGGATTCCACCCACCTTGGCGCCATGCAGCAATAGGTCGTTCGGCCATTTGAGGCGGACTCCGCCGCCACAGGCTTCGGCGGCGGCGACCCCTGCCGCGAGGCTCAAGATCGGATTTGGAGCCAGGACGAACGAGACCAGCAGCGCGGTGCCTGGAGGAGACTCCCAACGCCGGTCGAGGCGTCCGCGGCCGGCCGTCTGATGCTCCGCGACCACGACTGAGCCGATTGGCAGCGGGCGGGCGATGTCCTGGGTCGAGGTGACCGACTCGACCCGCACCACGTCCGGCCTTGCCTGTCCCACGCGCCGGTAAGCTAACAGGACCGTGCAGCTTCACCGCGCGATCACGCTCGTCGTCATGATGCTGCTGGCAATCGGACTGCTGGTGATGATGACGGCCAGCGCGATCGGCAGCTTCGACAATCGCAGCCTCATCGCCCTGAGCGTCGTTGTCATCGCGGCGGCGGCGGGCGGGATCGCGTTCAGCTGGAAGCGCTATTACCGACGCGTCCCTCGCACGGACCGCTAAAGTGGCCCGCTACTAGTGGCGTTGCGGCTCGGCTACAAGGCTTCCGCCGAACAGTTCGGCCCGCGCGACCTGCTCGATTTCGCCATCGCCGCTGAAGAGAACGGTTTCGAGAGCGTTTTCGTCAGTGACCACTTCCAGCCATGGCGCCATTCCGACGGCCATGCCCCATTTGCGATCGCGTGGCTTGCGGCCACTGGCGAGCGCACGAAGAAAGTTGCGCTCGGCACTTCGGTCGCGACGCCCACATTTCGCTATCACCCGGCGATCGTGGCCCAGGCCTTCGGGACGCTCGGCGTGCTGTTTCCGGATCGCGTCATCCTCGGGGTCGGCACCGGAGAGCACCTCAACGAAGGCGCTCTCGGCATTCCATGGCCCGATAACAAGGAGCGTTTTGCACGTCTGCGGGAAGCGGTCAAGCTGATCCGGCTGCTGTGGACCGAGCAGTCCGTCACATTCGACGGCGAGTACTACCACACGCGCAACGCGACGATCTATGACCGCCCAGACAAACCTCTACCGATCTATGTGGGCGCGGGCGGCCCGCAGGTGGCCAAGTACGCCGGCCGTGCCGGGGACGGCCTCATCTGCACTTCCGGCAAGGGAATGGAGCTCTATTCGGACCAGTTGCTCCCCTCGTTCGATGAAGGGGCCAAAGAATCAGGTCGCGACCCGAGCCAGCTCGATCGCATGATCGAGGTGAAGGTGTCGTACGACACGGATCGCTCGCGCACGATGGAAGATACGAAGATCTGGGCCGCGCTTGCCCTTCCGGCCGAGGCCAAAGCCGGTGTTGACGATCCTCGCGAAATGGAACGGCTGGCCAAGGGTGTCGAAGATGTAGCGCACCGGCGCTGGCTGGTGTCGAGCGATCCCGACGAGCACATCGAGCAGCTCCGTCCTTATGTGGAGCTTGGATTCAATCACCTCGTCTTCCACTCGCCCACGGATGACCAGGGTCGTTTCCTGAAGCTCTATGGCTCGCAGATCCTGCCGCGCCTACGACAGAGGTGGGGCTAGCAATGTCGACGTGGGTAGTCGTCCTCATCAAGGATTTCGACTCGGCCAAGCAGCGGCTTCAACCGGCACTTGGACCGAAGGAGCGACGAGCTCTCGCTCGACGCAACGCTCAGCTTGCCGTCCAGGCGGCAGCTGCGGGGGACCGAGTCCTTGTCGTCGCGGGCGACGAGGAAGTCGCGGACCTGGCGAAAACGTGGGGCTCCGAAGTCCTTCTAGAGCCTGGGCAGGAAGGGCAGAACGTGGCCGCTGCGCGCGGCATCGCTCGAGCTGTCGACGGCGGCGCCGATGCGGTGCTCCTTCTGTCGAGCGACCTGCCGCTGGTCACTGTCGACGCGGTCCGCGAGGTGCTCGAAGCCGGGTCTCGAATCGAAGCTCCGGTCGCGGTAGCTGTGCGTGCCGTCGGACGCGGCGGTACCAACGCGCTTTACCTTCGCCCTCCGGGCGCCATCTCACTCCATTTCGGATCAGACTCGCTTGCCAAGTTCCGCGACGAGGCAGAGCGAAGCGGGGTCACATTCGTGGTTCACGATTCCGAGGCCATGGCGCTCGACCTCGACGAGCCGGGCGATCTTGCGCGGTTGCGGCGTGCAGTGTGACGCACCTCGAACTCATCGGCGTGGAGGGCCTGCCTGAGGTCCGTCCTGGTGACGACCTCGGTCAGCTGATCGGCTCGAGGTCGAAGTTCGAGCCGGGCGATGTCATCGTCGTCGCGCAAAAAGTGGTGTCGAAGTCCGAAGGCCGGATTGTCAATCTCCAAACAGTGACGGCAAGCAGCGAGGCGGTGCGCATCGCCGCCGACCTCGTTGCCGGACCGGACGCGCGCATGGTCCAGGTGATCCTCGACGAGAGCGTCCGTGTCCTACGCTCGCAGCGAGTGCTGATCACTCAGACCCGGCATGGATTCGTCTGCGCGAATGGGGGCGTCGATCACTCCAATGTTCCTGGAGTGGATCAGGTGACGCTGCTGCCCGAGGATCCGGACGCAAGCGCAGACCGGCTGCGCAGCAGGCTGCGAGAGATGACGGGCGTCGATGTTGGCGTGATCGTCTCCGACACGTTCGGCCGGCCATGGCGACTCGGCATCGTGAACGTCGCGCTCGGCGTCGCCGGGCTGCCCGCGTTGCTTGACCTGCGAGGGAGCCTTGACGACGCCGGCAAGTCGCTGCATGCAACAGTCCTGGCGATTGCGGATGACGTAGCGGCAGCCGCGGGCATCGTCATGGGCAAGACGGCTCGCACGCCTGCCGTCATCGTCCGTGGGCTGCGGTTGGAGGGAAGCGGCAGCGGGCGCGACCTGGTCCGGCCGGCGGCAGAGGACCTCTTCCGCTGAGAGTCGTCGTTCTGGCCGGTGGCACGGGGGGCGCCAAGCTTGCCGCCGCGATCCAGGTTCTGTTGGAGCCGGGAGATCTCACCGTCATCGCGAACACTGCGGACGACGACGAGTTCTGGGGCCTCCTGGTCTCGCCCGACGTTGACGCGGTGATCTACCGCCTGGCCGGCGTGTTCAACGAGGAAGCAGGTTATGGACTCAAGGAAGACTCCTTCCGAGTCCTCGACGAGCTCGGACGGCTGGGCGAGCCGACGTGGTTTCGGATCGGAGACAAAGATTTCGCAACACACGTTGTCCGCGCGGAGATGCTGCGGCGTGGAAGCTCGCTCACCGAGAGCGCGCTTGCCCTCTGCGGCCGCTTCGGAATCGACACGGACGTGCTGCCGATGACAAACGAGCGCGTGAGGACGCGATTCATCACCGACGGCGGCGAGCTTTCGTTCCAGGAGTACTTCGTGCGCGAACGCCTTGGCCCTGCACTGCGTGCGATCCAGTTCGCGGGCATTGAAGCCGCGCGGCCGACCGACGAGGTGCTGTCGGCCCTGAACCAAGCGGACCTGGTCATCATCGGGCCGTCAAACCCATTGATCTCAATCGCTCCGATCATCAGAGTGATCGGCCCGCATATGCGGCGCGAGCGCACCGTGGCGATCACGCCGATCGTCAGTGGTGCTGCGCTCAAAGGCCCGACTGTGGAGATGATGCAAGCCGTTGGACCCGAACCCAATCCGGTCGAGGTGGCGCGAATGTATCGCGACGTCAGCGGCGCCTTTGTACTCGACAGCCGCGATCAGGAGCTGACGCGCGACCTGGATGCGCTGGGCCTTAGAACCCTCGTGCTAGACACGGTGATGGCGGATGGCGGCGGGCGGCTTGCTGCGGAGATTGTCGAAGCCTTTACGTGACGTGCGAGTTGGCGATCATGACGAACACCCCGATCAGCACCATGACCAGGCCAACTACGAGCACTGCGTACTGCGCGATGGCGACCAGCACGCTGGGGGTCTTGATAACTTCGTCTTCGGCTTCCGTATCTCCTGGCGCATTGCCCGAGGCCAACTGCCAGGACCCGCTCGCCACTTCCTGCTTGCCTTTCTTCTTCGGGTGAGCCTCGCTGGTCTCGGCCGACTCCTTGGCGGCATCCGCCACGACGGACCAGGAGCCGGGAGCCGCTGCGAGTGCGGCCGGACGCACCGGCTCAACCGGCGGCGGCGTGGGTTCGGAGGGAGCTGGGGCCGGTGTCCAGACCTCGCTTGGCCTCGGTGTTTCCGCGGGCGCGGGTGTCCAGACCTCCTCGACCGGTGGAGGCGGAGCCTCGGGGGGCGCGTACGGGGCTGGCGCAGACTCTGGAGGCGGGAACGTGGGTGTGGCCGCCGGCGGCATGTCCCAGGACAAAGCCTCCTTCGCAGGGGCCGGGGGCGCGGCAGGGGGCGGCTGGTAAGCGGACGGCTCGTAGGTGACCCGCGGCGTGCCCGCGCTGGGGGCGAAAATCGAGGTCGGGGCGACCTCCGGCGGAGCCTCCGGATGCTTTTCAGCTCTTCCCGCAGGCGTGAGCGTGCGCTGGCGCGCGGCGCGAACCTTGTGCTCGATCTGCGAGCGTCGCGCCGAATACATCGAACGCTTGTCCACCGACTTGCGGCGCAATACGAAGAAGATCGCCACCAGGCCAATAAGAGCCGCGAACGGTCCGACCAGCAAAGCCACAGGCATTAGGCGCCGATTATCGGCGATCGGTGCATGTGTGACAATCGCCGCCGTGGGGCTTTACGACCGCATTCAAGAGGAACTGGTCGAATCTCGCCGGCGACGTGACGAGGTTGCGCTCGACACGCTTTCACTCTTGAAGAGCGAATTGGTGAAGGCGAGCAAGGAAAGCGGGGCGGGCGGCAAGATCGACGATGAGCTTGTCGTGCGCGCCACGCGCAGGGAGGTGAAGAAGCGTGAGGAGGCGATCGACGTCTACCGCAAGGCTGGACGCACCGACTCTGCGCGCCGTGAGGAAGCCGAGATGGCTGTCTTGAAGGCGTACCTTCCAGCCGCGATGAGCGACCAGGACGTGGAGGCAGAGGTGGCGGCCGTCATTGGGGAGCTCAGGCCAGAAGGCCCGAAGGGATTTGGGATGGTGATGAAGGCGGCGACCGCGCGACTTGCCGGGCGGGCCGAAGGACAGCAGGTGGCCGCCGCCGCGCGCAAGCTGCTTGGCTCCTAAGATCCCCGCGAAAGAACCATTAAAGACCCGAGCCAAAACTCGAGCTAAATCGAAGAAGTCGTGGATGACGCCTCCGCCTCCGCGCGGGGCGAAAAAGCGAGCCCTGCTGACTGTCGAGCGCCTGAAAGAGCTGTACCCGGCGGTCACCGAGCTCGCGCACCAGGACCCCTTCCAGCTCGTGATCGCGACCATTCTTTCGGCACAGACGACCGACCGGTCGGTGAACCTGGTCACGCCGGAGCTGTTCAAGCGCTATCCGACTGCGGCTGACCTCGCCGCCGCCGATCCAGCTGTGGTCGAGCAGATCATCAAGCCCACGGGGTTCTTTCGGCTCAAGACGCGCCGGATCATCGATGCCAGCAGGCGGATGGTCGAGCTGTTCGGCGGCGTGGTGCCGAACAACCTGGACGACCTCGTCAAGCTGCCTGGGATCGGTCGCAAGACTGCAAATGTCATCCTCGGAGTGGGGTTTGGCGTGCCGGGCTTTGCTGTCGACACGCACGTCACGCGCCTGACCAATCGGCTTGGGCTGGTGAGGACTCGCGACCCGGTGAAGATCGAGCACCAGGTGTGCGCGATGGTCCCCAACGAGGAGTGGACCGGACTTTCGCTGCGGCTGATCCTGCACGGCCGCCGGATCTGCATCGCCCGCCGCCCGAAGTGCGAGGAATGCGTCCTGAACGACTACTGTCCCTCCTCCACAACCAGACCCAACCGCCGCCGAGCCACGAAAGCCTAAGCCGAGGGCCCACTTGTTAAGGGCGAACATCTGTTCTACGATTCGGTTGTGGAGTCCCCGGAGGCCCGCCTGGCGGATGTCGACTACCTCGAGGTCCAATGCAAGTCGGCGCTGAACCACGTCAAGGGAATGTTCTTCAACTGGTCGCTCAATCCCTACACGGGCTGCGAGCATCGCTGTGCCTTCTGCTACGTCCGCGCCTTCGAGCTGCGAGCGGATCGGCCATCGGACGATCGCTACGGACGGGCGGTCCGAATCAAGATCAATGTCGCCGCCGTCCTGCGCAGCGAGCTGTCGCGCAGGTCATGGCGTAAGGAAACGGTTGTGATCGGCGCGGCGACCGACCCTTACCAGCCGGCGGAAGGGCGCTACAAGCTGACCCGCCAGTGCCTCATGGCGATGCGCGATTTCTCCAACCCCGCCGCGATCATCACGCGGGGCCCGATGATCGTCCGCGACATCGACGTCCTGTCGGAGCTCGCGCGCCGCGCGGAGCTGCACATCACCTTCAGCATCCCGACCCTGGATGAGGACATCTGGCGGCGCACGGAGCCCGGCACCGCACATCCAGGACAGCGCCTCCGCGCGATCGAGAAGCTGGTCTTGGCCGGGATCGACGTCGGCGTCGGCATGGCGCCAATCCTGCCCGGCCTGACCGACCGCCCCGAGGGCATCGAAGCCGTCATCAAGGCTGCTCGCGCTGCGGGCGCCACCGGACTGTGGGCCGGCATGCTCTACCTGAGGGAGGGGACCAAGGAGCACTTCATGTCCGTGCTGGGCAAGCACTGGCCGGAGCTCGTGCCTCGGTACGAAGGGGCCTACCGCTCACGCGCCTATCTCCCGCCTGCATTCGGTGAGCCGACCATGAAAACCGTGAAGCGTCTCCGCGCGCTCCACGAAGTCTCGGACCGGCGCCGGGTCATCCTCAAACCTCCGCCCGAACCCGAGCAGCTCTCCCTACTCAACTAGTGTCCACTAGCATTTCGCTGATGAGAAGCCCTATTGACGTGCTGGCTGGAAGAGTGGGCGGGTTCAAGAAGATGGAGATCGCTCGCCGCACCGTGCCCTGCTACAAGCACGTGATCGAGCAGGAAGGCGAGAAGCTGTCTGTCTGCCTCCTGGTCGATTCCGGCAAGCTCTACCGATTTCCGTACGAGGACGCGAAGGGCATCAGAGGTCTCGAAGTCAAGGCGTGCTACCTGCGTGGTGAGATGGAGCGCCTGCGGCTGCGTGAGTTCCAGCCCGGCCTGTGTCGTTATGTCGAAAGAGCCGGCCAAGCCGTCTGAATCGCTCGTCCAGCAGCTGCTGACTGAGCGGCGCGAGCTGAAGGTCACCGTGGAACGTTTGCGGCTGGAGCTCGCTGAGACCCAGGCGACGACAGGCGGACCCGATCCGCGACTGCGCGAGCTGCAGGGCGAGATCGAGCGCCTCCGATACCAGCTCGCGTCGACGAGAGCGGAGGCTGGGCTGATGCGCGAAGAACGCGACGACCTGCGGGTGGGCGTGGAGCGGGCGATCGCGCAGCTGGCGAATCCCTAGAAAAGCAAAAGGCCCCGCGGCGGGGCCTTTTTCAGGACTGTTTGATTACTTGACCGAGTTGGCCAACTGGTCGACGTAATTGTTGATGTAGGTGCCGATCAGGGGTGCCGGGATGCGCTCGCCGTTGCCTTGAAGGGCTTTGACCAAGAAGATGACCCAGTAGACAAAAATCACAATCGAGATCACGAAGACCAGGATGTTGACGACCGGAATGAAGCTCAGGATGAGGTTCACGATGGAGAGCCCACCGAACACGACAATCGAGTTGGCGGCATTCCACTTGACGTCCGGGTCGTCCTTGCCGACGAACAGGAAAATGAGCCCTGTCAGCCAACCCAACAGGTAGGCAAGGATCGTGTAGGTCTTCTTGTTACTGCCCACAGTGCTCGGCGACCCTCCCATGGGAGCCGGTTGCGACGGGGGCGGCGGCATCTGCGACATGAGCTATCTCCTCTCCTATTGGCTGGCTTGGTGCGCGCCAGATTATCGGTTGAATGCCGCCAAAACGCCATAGCCAGGCCAGGGTTCCTTCCAACTTGATCTGATCTGAACCTACTCTGCTAGTCTCGCGACGAGATGACCGAGCCTGGTCAGACACCCGGGACGCCACCCAGCTCGGAACCAACATCTGTCCCTCCATGGGCCCCAACGCCGCCCCAGGAAACAGCCTCAGCAGACACCTCAGCGCCGGCACCGGTCACGCCCACTGCTTTCCCCAACTCGGATGTCGCGGCCACCATGCGCCTCATTCCTGTTCCCCCGCCGTCGACTCCTCCACCCCCGATCCCGGCGATGGTGACCATTCCCACGCCGACAGCCGAGAGGTACATCGGCAAGTACCGGGTCAAGGGCGAGCTCGGCCGCGGAGGCATGGGCGCCGTCTACCTTGCCGAGCAACCTGGCCTCGGGCGTGAGGTCGCGATCAAAGAGCTGATCCAATCGGCGACCGCCGACCCAGTCGCTCTCAAGCGCTTCCTGCAGGAGGCCCAGGTGATGGCTAGGACCAGCCATCCCAACCTTGTGCAAGTCCACGACCTCGAGCTCATTGGGAACGCGAACTACATCGTGCTCGAATTCGTGCGCGGCAAATCGCTGCGGGAGTGGCTGGTCCGAGGCCCGATGTCCCCGCCCCAAGTCTTCGCCGTCATGCATGGAGTGCTTCAGGCCCTTGACTACGCGCACAGGCACGCGGTCGTGCACCGGGACATGAAGCCTGAAAACGTATTGCTATCCGACGAGGGCATGGTCAAAGTGGCCGACTTCGGAATCGCGAGGTTGACCGACGACACCGGCGTCGGTGGCACGGCGACCAAGACGGGCACCACCGTGGGCACGCCGCAGTACATGTCCCCCGAGCAGGTCGCTTCGAGCAAAGTCGACGGGCGCAGCGACCTCTACTCGGCCGGGATCATGTTCTACGAGCTGGTCGTGGGTCAACCACCCTTTACCGCCACCGACGCCGACGGCCCGTTCACGCTCATGGCCAAGCACGTCCAGGCTCCGCCGAAGCCTCCATCGGTGCACCGACCGGGTCTGGACATGGAGCTTGAAGGTGTGATCCTCAAGTCGCTCGCCAAGCGGCCGGAGGACCGTTTCCAGACGGGGCAGGAATTCGACGAGGCGATCTCGAGGATTGCCGACCGTCTTTACCCGGGTTGGCGGCGCAGCCTCGAACCTGGTGCAGACCTCTCGAAAATGGTTGCGGGCGCCACCCCGACAGCGTCGCCCATCGGCATGGGCGTCCCGCAGCCGGCGACTGCCGTATCTGCGCAGGCGTCCTACAACCCGGCCCCGCCGGTCAAGCCGGTGGCCAGATCGGCCGGCTGCATGGGCGTGCTGTCCGGAGTGATCTCCTTGAGCGCAGTCCTTGCCTTGTTAGTGGGCGCCTGCCTGCACTAGTTCGGCGCCGGACCCTGGCCGGCAAGGGCCTCTTTCGCTGCCTCGCCGACCAGGATGTCGTGAGATTCCGAAATCCCTGCGGCGATGATGGCCTGCTGCGAGTACTGCGAGGTCATCGTCTGGTAAGCCTGATCCGCCATCTCGGACGGGAACGGGACCCAGGGCGATGAGGGCGTCTCTCGGATCGCCGTGACCTCGTAGATGCGGAAGGTCTCGGCCGACTTCCCCTTCAGCTGGACGCCGGGGACCAGGTCGACCGCGATGTAGTCCTTGCACATCTCGTAGGTCAGCTGGCCGATCAGTACGCGGAAGCCAGGTGCGTGCGCGCAGAAGCGGGCGGCGGTGTTGACGGTGTCGCCCAGCGCGGTGTACTGGATGCGGCTGCGCGAGCCCATCATTCCGACGACCGCCTGCCCGGTGTTGATGCCGATGCCCCACCGGATGGGCGGCAGCCCCTTCGCGAGCAGGCGCTGCTCGAGCTCGGGGGCGCGATTGACCAGGTCGTAGGCGCAGCGCAAGGCGAGCAGCGCATGGTTTCCCTGCAACCGCGGCGCGTTCCAGAAAGCCACGATCTCGTCGCCCACATATTTGTCGACGGTCCCGTCCCAGGTGAAGATGATTCCGCTCAAATGGTCGAGGTACATCTGGACCACCTCGGTCACATCGGGGGCCGCCATCTTCTCCGACATGGATGTGAAGCCGCGGATGTCGACGAAAAGAAACGTCATGTCGCGCCGTTCGCCGCCTCGCATGATGGCCTCGACACCGCCACGATTTCTGGCGAGCTGGGCGACGATCTCAGGCTTGAGGAACTGCCCGAATACGCGGGTGACTTTGCGCTTCTCGCGATCTTCGTAGAGGAAGCGGTAGGCCGTGACCCCTGAGTAAGTCAAGGCGATGGCGAGCCACGGATGGAAAAGGTCAGGCACCAAACCGTTGAAGTTCGCGAGGTAGCTCATGCCGAGCGTGAACAGGACCAACGCAACGAGCGTGCCGCCGAGTCCCCAGACAACGCTGACGCGTGCCACGCCGACCGCGGTCGCCAGCGCCAGCACAAGGACGATCAGAAAAAGCATCCAGCCGGGCTCCGGACTCAACAATTTGTGCGGGCCCAGCAGCATGTCGACAACGTTGGCGTGGATTTCCACGCCCGCCATAGGCAGCGTTCCGTTTGACCCGGCGCTCGTCGTCACCAACTGCTGGTCGTTCACTCCCGACAGCTGGTAGTAGCCGACCAGCACGATCTTGCCGTCGATGGCTTCCCGCGTGACCGAGCCGTTCAAGACGTCCGAGAACGAGACGTAGTGCTTGTACTGCTTGAAGGTGCTTGGAGGTCCCGCGAAGTTGATCAACGCGCAGCCCGTGGAGTCCACCGACACGTTTAGCGCGCTGCCGAACCTGGCCGTGCCATTCGATGCCTGGAGGCTCTGGGAGGGGTCGAGGAAGGCCCGATAGGCGGCGAAACCGAAGGAGTCGATCACCGGCGTGGTGCACCTGCCGCTTGCGAAGCACGCGGGCTCTACGAATAGGGGAATCCGGCGCGCGACACCGTCTGCATCGAGGACGAGGTCGGTTGAGGCCACGATGACGTTGGGATAAGGCTGCTGGCAAGGCAAGTTGGGGTCCGGGTTCGCGTCCTTGCAGCGAAACAGCTTGAGGGGGATCTGATCGATCCCGTGTTGTACGACTTTGCCGTTGGGCGGCGGGCAGTTTGGCTGCCCTGGACACGCCGAGTCGGCACCGTACGAAAGCACGACGGGGACCTTGCTGTCCGCCAGCGCCTTCGCGAAAGCGAGGTCGCCCTTTGTCTCGCGAGGATCTGGGAACCCGACGTCAAAGCCGATCACTTGAGCCCCCTTCGACTGGAGGGTGAGGAGAGCCTGCGCGTAGACGGTGCGCGGCGGCGGGTACTGTCCGATCGCCTGAAGGCTTCCGTCGTCGATCCCGACGATGACCACGTTGTTGCCTGGCCCGAGCTGGTCGACAAATCGGTCCTGTGGATGGACCGAGAGATTGGCGACACAGCCTGAGGCATGGGTGTCGCATGCCACCTGCTGCGTGTAGAGCCAGTAGATGGCTCCGCTGAGCATGACGGCAATGAGGATTGCGACCGCGGTGCGGTACGTGTACCAGTAACGGATGTAGCGGCCCACGGGCGCCCGGATCATATCTCGGTTGATGCAACGTCCCTCCCCCTTCAGGGCGGGGCGCAGGGTGCAACTTTCAAAAGGGAGAGGGGGAGGAATGGGGGTGGGGTGACTTGGCACTACGATCGACCGAATGGCGGTGCGCTGTGGGATTGCCGGTTGGATCGACAAGTCGCTGATCGATTCAAAGCTCTTCTATCCGATGAACGCCAAGTCGTCGGAGGAGCGGCTCAACTTCTATGCGAGCCAGTTCTCACTGGTCGAGGTCGACTCCACGTACTACGGCATGCCCAAGCCTGAGAACTCCGAGCTGTGGGTCGCTCGCACGCCCGAGGGCTTCACCTTCGACGTCAAGTCCTTCTCGCTTTTCACGAACCACCCGACCAAGCCGATGGCCCTGCCGAAGGACATCCGCGACGAGCTCCCGGAAAAGCTGCGCGACAAGAACATCTATCTCGAGCAGATGCCGGACGAGCTGATGGACGAGTCGTGGGAACGATTCCGGACCGCGCTCGAGCCCCTGCGCGCAGCGGGCAAGCTGGGCGCCGTCTTCTTTCAGTTCCCGCCGTGGTTCCTGCCTTCGTCGCGCTCACTGGCCTATATCGAGCAATGCCAGGAGCGCATGTTCGGATTCCAGATCGCGGTCGAGTTCCGCAAACCTGAATGGCTGGACGTGCGGCACCGCGACGGAACGCTGGCCTTCCTCCGCACCCGCGACATCCCGTTCGTCGCGGTGGATGTGCCGCCGGGTCACAAATCGAGCATGCCCATGGAATATGAGGTGACGTCGAGCAAGCTCGCGGTCATCCGCTTCCACGGCCGCAACGACGAGACTTGGGATATCAAGGGTGCGCCGCCGAACCTGCGCTTCCGTTACGACTACAAGGACGAGGAGCTCGCGGAATGGGTGCCTCGAATCAAAGAGATGGAGCGCTCGGCCAAACAGGTGCACGCGCTGATGAACAACAACTACTCGAACTATTCGGTCAAGAACGCGCAGCAGCTCGAGAAGCTTTTGGCGGCCTGGCAGAAGTAGTCGCTAGATCTTCGGAAGGCCTGTCCCGCTGAGCTGGGGCGACGCGCGCCGCCTGATCTCGCCCAGCGCATGATCCATCAGCCCTCCGAACACCGGCTCGGCGACGTGGCCGATTCGCAGCGGCAGCACCATTGCGTCGCGGCGAGGAAATTGCGCGGTGCGGACGATCAGGTTGGCCACCCACGAGGCCGGGTAATGCGGGCCGATCGAACGGTCTGTGGCGCCGAAGAACTCGGTGCCTGACGTCACGCCGGGATAGACGATGCACACCTTGACGCCAGTGCCTGAGAGCTCGCCGCGCAACGCGTGCGAAAGCCCGACGACCGCGTGCTTGGTCGCGGAGTACACCGCCGAATAGGGCGAGGCTCGAAAGCCGACCACGGAGGCGACGTTGATGATCACGCCGCGCCGGCGTGCCAGCATCCAGGGCAGGACGGCCTGGGTCGTCGCAATCACGCCTCGCAGGTTGGTGGCGATGAGCTCCTCGATCTTGTCTTCAGGCATCTGATGGAGGCGCCCACTCCAGCCGACGCCGGCATTGTTGACCAGGACGTCGAGGCGTTCGTGCGTGCGCAACGTGGCCGCGATTAGCGCTCGTGCCTCACCGTCCCGGCCGACGTCGATGTGACGCACGTTGACATCGGGCGATCCAGCCTCGCGGCACCTCTGGGCGACGGCAGTCAGACGGTCCATGCGCCGAGCGCCGAGCTCGAGCCGCGCGCCGCGCTTGGCGAAGGCGACGGCGGTGGCTGCGCCAATCCCGCTGGAGGCCCCGGTGATCACCACCACCGCTCCCTTCAGCCGCATGCACAAACCCTAGCGCCGGTCGGGCATAGAATCGGGGCGATGAAGGCGTTGACCTTTCAAGGCGAAGGCACCGTCAAGGTCATCGACGTTCCGAAGCCAGCCATGAAGAGTCCAGGCGACGCACTCATCAGGGTCACGCTTGGCGCTGTTTGCGGCTCCGACCTCCACATCCTGCACGGGCTGACTCCGATGAACAAAGGAGCGGTGCTCGGCCACGAGTTCGTGGGCGTTGTGGAAGACGTCGGCACGGAGGTCAAGCGATTCAAGCCTGGTGACAGAGTCGTCCCCAGCTTCTTCACGTCATGCGGTGTCTGCGCACTGTGCCGGAAAGGTTGGTTCAACCAGTGTGTCGACAAGGCCACCTTTGGCCACGGCGAGCAGTTCGGAAACCTTGGTGGCGGCCAGTCGGAGTATGTAGTGGTCCCGCTGGCGGATCATTCGATGGAACGCATCCCCGACGGGTTGACCGACGAGCAGGCGATCTTTGTCGGCGACATCCTGGCCACCGGGTTCTTCGGCGCGGAGCGGGCCGAGATCAAACCCGGCGATTCTGTCGCAGTGATCGGCGCAGGACCGGTCGGGCTGATGGCCACCATGTGCGCGCAGCTTTTCGGGCCTGCTCAGGTCTTCGTCGTCGACATGGTCGACGCTCGCCTCGAGACTGCACAAGAGCTCGGCGGCATCCCGATCAACGCAAAAGAAGTCCGTCCGATCGACGCGATCAGGGAACGCACCGGAGGCCTGGGCGCCGACGCAAGCATCGAGTGCGTCGGCCTTCTGTCGGCTGTCGACACGGCCATACGGAGCGTGCGCGGAGGCGGCACTATTTCCATGGTCGGGTTTCCAAGCGCAGCGACTGGCGAGTTTCCATATGCCCGCGTGTGGGCGAAGTCGCTGACGTTCCGGGCAGGGTGGTGCAACGTGCAGGCTTACATGCGTCCCCTCCTCGACCTCATCGCAGCCGGACGCCTGAAGCCGGAATCGATCATCAGCCACCGCATGAAGCTCGATGAGGCCGAGGAGGCCTATCGCATCTTCGATGCGCGTGAGGCGACCAAGATCGTCCTCGCGACGTAGAGTGCCGATTTGATGTCAGCCCGATACGACGTGATCGTGGTCGGCTCAGGCTCGGGCGGCGGCGTCGTTGCCAGCCGTTTGAGCGAGGACTCGAGAGTCAAGGTTCTGCTGCTCGAGGCTGGCCCGGACCCTGGTGACTACGTCCCGGACGCGGTTCGCTACGTGCGTTCCGGCAGCGGTGTCGAAGGGTTGGACTGGAATTACTTCGACCGCCAGACCAAGGGCGGCGTGCCTCGCGGACGGATTCTGGGTGGCAGCTCCTGCGTCAACGCCAGCTTCGCGCCCCGAGGGCAGCCCCAGGACTACGACGGTTGGGCTGCGCTTGGCCTGCCGTCGTGGACGTGGGAACAGTGCCTTCCCTACTTCAACAAGCTGGAGACCGATCGCGAATTTGGGGACCTGCCGTATCACGGGAGCACAGGCCCGATTCACGTCGAGCGCGACCCGCTAGACGATCTGATGCAGAGCGTCCGCGAGGCCTGCCTCGAGCTCGGGCACGCCGACCTGCCCGACCTGAACCGGCCGGGGGCGATTGGCGTTGGCCCAATGCCGAGGAACACGAAGGACCATCAGAGGCAGAGCACACTCCTGACCTACATCGCCGCCGCCCGGTCGCGCCCGAACCTGACGATCCGCGCGGACACGCTGGTCGACTCGCTCTTGATCCGCGATGGTCGCGCCGCCGGCGTCCGGCTGGCCGGTGGCGATGTCATCGAGGCCGGCAAGACAGTCCTGGCCGCAGGGGCCTACAACTCACCACAAATTCTTCACCGGACCGGGGTCGGCCCCCGCGAGGTCCTGGCGTCGATCGGCGTCGAATCGATGTTGGAGCTGCCAGGCGTCGGTGAGCACCTGCTCGACCACGTCTCGAGCCTGGTCATCGTCGAAGCAGAGCGCAAGGCGATTTCCGAGTTTCTCTCGATCGGTCCCGCGCTCAAACTCCGGACCGCCCCCGGGCTCGTGGTGGAAGACGTGAAGTTCACCTTGATTCCCGGTGAGCTTTTCGGCTTGCCGGGGTTGAACGGCTTCTACGTCGAGGTCAGCAACTGCGAATCCGAAGGCGTCGTGCGAGCAATCTCACGCGACCCGCAAGCAGGGCCGGACATCGATCATCGCTACTTCTCCGATTCGAAGGACCTCGACCGAATGGTCGGGGGGGCGAAGGTCGCCATGGAGGTCGCGAAGGTGATGAGCGACACGATCAAGTGCGAGGTACTTCTGCCGGACCCAGCATCGGCCCGCGACGAAGAGGCTCTCCGGCACCATTTCCTCGACTTCCACGCCACCGACTATCACCCCTCCGGAACGCTGCGCATGGGCCCTGACGGAGACGAGATGGCCGTCGTCGACGAGCGCTGCCGGCTTCGCGGGATCGACAATCTCTATGTCGCCGATGCCTCGGTGATGCCGACGGTACCGCGGGCGAACATCAACTTGCCGACGATGATGATCGGCGAACGGGTAGCCGAGTTCGTGCGCGGCGAGCTCTAGTTCGCTGTGGACGAAGTGGCGGCATCCAGGGCCATCAGATAACCCTTCGCCCGCTCGGTCAGCGGGTAGCGGTTTTCCAGCTCGTGAAACGCCGGCCCATGGTCGCTCTGCTCGAGATGGGCAAGCTCATGGACCACCAAGTAGTCGAGCACCCAGTCCGGTAAAGCCGCAGCGCGCCTGGCGATGCGGATGGCTCCGGTCGTGAAAGTGCAGCTTCCCCAGATGTGAGCCATGTCCACGAAGCCGATCGATGTCCACTCCAGCCGGCCGCCGAAGTGGCGCTCGTTGAGCGTGCGCGCGCGCTCGACGAGGCGCCGGTCGGATGGCCGGGCTCGAACGATGCGCTTCTCGAGGCGCTTTCGCATCGTCTCCGCCCATTGCTGGCGTTCGGACTGCGGCATCCATGACGGGACGAGGAGCTCGAGAACGCCAGACCGAAGGCGAGCAGAGACGGTCCGCCGCCGTCTCTTCGAGGCGACGATGCGTACGGGCGGGCTGAACTGATTCGAATCCTGTTCCAAGACGTGGTGCTCCGTTGTTGCTGAATCGGTCTGAGGCGATTGTAGGCACCGCGCGGCTGCGGGGAAACCGGGGTCGTTAAGGGGGCTTGTTAGAAGTGCGCCCTTATTCCCCACGAACTCTGCGGCGACGCCATGAGTTCGCGGGTACCCCTTCATGTGGGCGCGCCCGGCCGTTAGGATTGGCCGCGCATAGACGTGCCTAGAAGCCTCGTCGTCGGAAACGGCAACGTGCTCGTCGGTTTCGATGCCAACTATTCGGTTCGCGACGTCTACTTTCCGCGCGTCGGCGACGCGAACCAGACGATGGGCAACATCTGCCGGACAGGCCTCTTCATCGATGGCAAGTTCGCGTGGCTGGACGCTCCCGGTTGGGAACGCAATCTCGGGTACGCCGAGGACTCGCTCGTGAGCGATGTCACCCTCAAGCATGCGGGTCTGGGCGTCACCGTTAGATTCGGGGACTACGTCGACCTTGCCCGCAACTGGTTTATCCGCAACGTCGCAGTCCAGTCGGCGACTGGCTTCACAACGGGGCGGATCTTCTTCCACTACGACTGGTACATCGAAGGCTCGGACATCGGCAACACGGTCGCCTTCGATCCCCGGCACCGAGGGATCATCGCCTACAAGGGAAACCGCTACTTCATGATCGGCGGCCAGTGCGGGCCGGAGTTCGGAATCAGCACATGGGCCAACGGCAAGAAGGGCAACGGTGCAGCCGGCACGTGGGTCGACGCCGAGGACGGAACGCTCGGCAGGAACCCCATCGAGCAGGGCTCGGTGGACTGCACGATCGGATTTGATTTCGGTCCCGGCAAACCCGACGAGTCGAGGACGTTGATCCATTGGGTCTGCATGGGCACGCGGCTGAGCGAGGTCACGACCTACGGCCAGGACCTGATCCTGAGCCGCGGACCTGATACGTATCACGGAAGGACCGTCACGTACTGGCAGGTCTGGTCAGAGAAAGATCACCGCCACATCGACGAAGAGCTTGGGGCCGAAGTGACGCAGCTTTACCGCCGGAGCATCCTGACCGCGCGCACGCACGCTGACAACCGCGGCGCGATCATCGCTTCGACCGACTTCGACATCACCAAGTTCGCCCGCGACACCTATGCCTACGCTTGGCCGCGCGATGGCGCGCTCGTCGCGAACGCACTCGACCGCGCCGGCCATGAGGACATCACGCGCCAGTTCTTCCAGTTCTGCCAGCAGGCTTTGGTGGAAGAGGGATTCTTCCTCCACAAGTACACGCCATATGGCCTGCCGGGGAGCTCGTGGCTACCCTGGATCGACGGGCATGGCAGGCGCACGCTGCCAATCCAGGAAGACGAGACGGGCCTGGTGCTCTGGGCGCTCTGGCAGCACTACCGGATTCACCGCAATCTCGACTTCGTCGTCGGTCTGTACACGACGCTAGTCGTCCCCGCGGCCGAGTGGATGGTCTCCTACGTCGACCAGAGGATTGGCCTGTTGATGCCGTCCTGGGACCTCTGGGAAGAGCGCTGGGGCGTGCATGCATTCACAGTCGGCGCCGTGTGGGGCGGCCTGGATGCAGCGCGGAACTTTGCCGATCTCTTCGGCGACGTCTCCGCCTACCTTCGTTACCGCGATGCAGCCGACCGGCTCAGGAAGGCGGCTGACACGCATCTGTACAGCGCGGAGCTGGGTCGCTTCGTTCGCCGCATCGCTGTGGAGGAGGATGGCACCCAGACCGTGGACATGGTCCTCGACAGCGCGCTCTACGGGCTCTGGCGATTCGGGATGTACCCGCCGGACGACCAGCGGATCACGGCCACGATGACAGCAATTCGCGATCAACTTGGGAACAAGGGCGCCACCGGAGGTATCGCCAGGTACCAGGACGACTACTACTTCAGAGTCGAACCGGATACGAAGAAAGCCCCTGGGAACCCGTGGTTCATGTGCACGCTCTGGTTCGCGCAGTGGTGCATCGCCACCGCCAAGGACACCCACGACCTGAAGCCCGCGCGCGACATCATCAACTGGGTGGTCGCGCACCAGCTGCCCGGAGGGCTGCTTTCGGAGCAGCTCGACCCCAACACTGGTGCACCCCTGTCGGTGTCGCCGCTCACGTGGTCCCACGCCGAGCTGGTCGTCACCGTGGACGAGTTCTGCCGCAAGTCCGAGCGCGTGCGGCGGTCGGCGATCCCGGGCACCGTCCCGCCCAAGTCGCGGACCTCGTCCGCCTAGTGCGTGGCGGGTAATTCCGCCCGTTTGGCGCCAGCCGTGTGTATCGAATCACCGGATTAGGACCGTCTGGCGCCGGCCGTGCGTATCGCTGGGCTCCCAACGGGGTCACCCCGGCCGGCTAGGTTTCCCGTCTAGAGAGGGATGTTCCCGTGCTTGCGGGGGGGCCGTTCGACGGTCTTGCGGAGGCACAGCTGCAGGCCACGAACCAGCTCGCGCCTCGTCTGGCTCGGCTCGATGACGTCGTCGATGTAGCCGCGCTCGGCCGCCACGTATGGGTTGGCGAACCGCGCGGTGTACTCCGCCACCAGCTCCTTGCGGCGAGCGACAGGATCCTTGGCCGCCGCCAGGTCGCGCTTGTAGATGATGTTCACTGCCGCATCCGGGCCCATGACGGCGATCTCTGCCGTCGGCCACGCCAGGTTCAGGTCTGCTCCCATCTGCTTGGGCGCCATGACGGTGTAGGCGCCGCCGTAGTCCTTGCGCGTGATGACGGTCAGCTTCGGCACCGTCGCCTCCGCGTACGCGTAAAGAAGCTTGGCACCGTGGCGGATGATCCCGCCGTGCTCCTGGTCGCGGCCTGGCAGGTACCCGGGGACGTCGACGAACGAGATGATCGGTATGCCGAATGCGTCGCAGAAGCGGATGAACCTCGCGGCCTTGACCGAGGCGTTGATGTCGATGGCACCCGCCAGCACCTTGGGCTGATTGCCGACGATTCCCACGACATGTCCGCCGAGACGCCCGAGGCCGACGATGATGTTGGGCGCGAAGAACGGCTGCACCTCGAAGAACTCGCGATTGTCGAGAACGCGCGAGACGAGCTCACGCATGTCGTACGGCTTGTTCGGTGAAGCCGGAACTATTGTCTGAAGCTCAGGGTCCGCTCGCTCGAGATCGTCCGTCGTCGGGACGAAGGGTGGAGGCTCGCCGTTTGACGACGGCAAAAACGAGAGGAGCTTGCGGACACCGTCGGCGCACGCCTGCTCGGTCTGCGGCAAGAAATGGGCCACACCCGACGTCGCGTTGTGCACGTCGCCGCCCCCCAGCTCGTCAAACGATACGTCTTCGCCAGTGACGACCCGGATCACCTCCGGGCCGGTGATGAACATGTACCCCTGTCCCGCGACGATGAAGATGAAATCGGTGATCGCAGGCGAATAGACGGCGCCGCCGGTGCACGGTCCGGCGATCACGCTGATCTGCGGTATGACCCCGGACGAGCGCACGTTGCGCAAGAAGATGTCCGCATAGCCCGCGAGTGCAACCACGCCTTCCTGGATACGTGCGCCGCCGGAATCGTTGATGCCGATGATCGGCACGCGGTTGCGCAGCGCGAGCTCCTGTACCTTGACGATCTTCTCCGCGGTGACCTCGCCCAGCGAGCCGCCAAAGACCGTCGCGTCGTACGCGTAGACCGCGACCGGACGCCGGTCGATCTCGCCAAATCCGGCCACCACGCCGTCGCCGGCGATCCGCCGATCCTCCATGCCAAATCCATGCGCTCGATGCACGGCGAAGACGTCGAGCTCCACGAAAGACCCCTCGTCGAGGAGCATCTCAATGCGGTCTCGAGCGGTCGCCTTGCCCGCCGCGCGACGCTTGTTGGCAGCTTCCGTTTCGGCATGCAAAGCCTGATAGCGACGCTTGCGGTACTGGTTGATCTTCTGTTCCGAGACAGTGGTCTGGGGCCGGTGCGGCGCCTCGACGCCTTCGATGGTCGGAGTGGTCCGGCGGACTGGCGTGAGCGACTTGGGTCTCCTTGCTGCCATAGGGCATATCGTAGGGCCGTGCCCGAATACGGCCCCCCGCTCGCCCTCGACCGCTCAGTGACGCTGCGTCAATTGCGGACGTTCAAGACGGTGGCCGACCTCAAAAGCTTCAGTCTCGCGGCACACCACCTTCGCCTGAGCCAGCCATCGGTCTCGTATCAGGTGAAGGAGCTGGAGGAGGCGCTCGGCCTGCCGCTGCTCGATCGGCTGGGCAAGAGCGTGCATCTGACCGAAGCCGGCTCGATCCTCTATTCCTACACACGGCGAACCCTGGACGTGCTCGACGAGGCCGCTGTCGCGTTCGAGGAGATGCGCGGCATCAAGCGGGGAAACCTCCGGGTGGGTGCGAGCACCACCGTCGGCATCTACCTGCTGCCGGCTGCCCTCGGCGCCTTCAAGAAGCTCCATCCCGGAATCGTCATCTCGCTCGAGATCGGGACTCGCGTCCGGGTCCAGGAACAGGTCTTGCTCAATGAGCTCGACCTTGCGGTGGTGGGGCCGGCGCTCAAGGATCCGGACCTCGCCATCCTGCCTTTTGTCAGCGATGAGCTCGTCGTCATCGCGCCTGCGGGCCACGCGCTGGCCGGGCGCCGGGGGCTGAAGCTCAAGGACCTCGAAAGCCAGCCTTTCGTGATGCGGGAACCGGCGTCGGGCAGCCGGTGGTCGCTCGAGAAGGCAGCTCGCAAGACGGGCGCGAAGCTGAACGTCGCGATGGAGCTCGGCTCCAACGGGGCGATCAAACACGCAGTCGAATCAGGCCTCGGGCTGGCAGTGATCTCGCGCTATGCCTGTGCGCTCGAGCTTTCGAGCAAGCGCCTGGTCGAGCTGGACATCAAGGAATTCCCGATCCGCCGCGATTGGCACATCGTCCATCTGCGGCGCCGCCGTCTCCCGGCCTCGGTGCTGGCCTTCATCGCCTTTCTGAAGGACACCAGCTGGCTCTCGCGCAACGGCGCTCCGGGCCGCGTAAGACCCCCAACCGATTGATCGCACGTTTGGGCCGTGCGGCCGCCGACGTGCTGTCGCGGCCGGCACTTTGGTGGGCGATCGCCGCCGTGTTCTGGCTGCGGGTCGCGATCCTCAGCGCCGTGACGCCGAGGCGCCCTGACGCTGAGCTCATGTGGCGCGGTGCCCGCGCCTACCTGACCGATCCGGCTCACATGTACGACGCTGCCGCCGATTACCTCTCGCGCCTCCACATCATTGCTCCGCCCGGCGGGCTCGACTCGTTTATCGGGCCGCCCCCGCTGGCGGCACTCGCGACTCCCGTCGCGCTGCTGCCAATGAACGTCGGCGTCCAGGTCTGGACTTTCATCGACGCGGCAACGATGTTGATCGCACTGGCTCTGCTGTATCGGATGGTCGCCGGCCGGCATCCGCTCACCCGGCCGGCCTTCTGGGTGGTCGCCGGCTACTTCCCGCCCTTGTTCGCCGAAATCAGCGCCGGGCAGCGCGGAGGCGTCCTGCTGCTTGGTGCGATGGCTTCGATCTGGCTGGAGGCGCGCCGTCCAACACTTGCGGGTGTGGCCGGCGGTCTGGTCTCAGCCCTCAAGTACTACCCGGCGGCGATGGTGATCGGAGTGAGTCCTCAACACCGTGTTCGTTACGTCGTCTCGCTCGCAGCGGCGGTGGTGCTGGTGACGGTCGCAAGCTTCATCCCACTGGGGCTGAACGGCGCCGTCTTCTACTACCAGCACGTGCTCCTGCCTTCGCTCGCGTCGTACAACCCCGACTGTGCGTACGATTCGGTGCGCACCCTGCTCATGCGAACCATTGGCGGAGAGCAGTACGCGCAACCGTCCGGTGCCGGCTACGTGCTGGTCACCTCTCCGCTGCACCTTCCACAGGTCGCGCTCGCTCTTTCCTACTTGAGCGCCGTCGGCTTTGCCGGCGCCGCGGCGTGGGCAGCGTGGCGCAGCGGTTGGAATCCGGCCTACGGCATGTCGGTCGGCTTTGCTCTTGGCGCGCTCATTCCCAACGAGGTCTGGCCTTATCAGTGGCTGCCGCTCCTGCCCCTCGTGCTCCTGTTGGTCGTACGCGGTATCGAGCAGCGCAAGGTGAGACTGCTTGTGTTGCTCGGCGTTTTCTTGCTTGGGTTCTACCGCCAGCCTTGCGATCTCATCTTCCCCAACCTCTGGACGCTTGCCGGCATCGGCATCTTCGTGTTGGGCGTGTGGGAAAATCGCCTTTTCCGCTCGGGCACGCGTACGGAGGGTGGGTAATGGCGCTCAACAACGAGGTCAGCTTCACTTGGATCGGCCACGGAACATGGAAGGTCCGCAGCGCAAAGGGCAAGGTTGTCTACATCGACCCCTGGGTCATGAACAATCCGGTGGCGCCGGACGTCTTGAAGAAGGTCGACAGCTGCGACCTCATGTTGATCACCCATGGACATTTCGACCATGTCCATGATGCGTTGGAGATCGCGAAGGCGACCAAGCCAAAGATCGTGACCAACTACGAGATCGGCTCGTGGTTGGGCTCGAAGGGAATCGATGGCAACAGCATCACCGGCGCCAACCTGGGTGGGACCGTCGACGTGGACGGCATCAAGGTCACTCTCGTTCACGCCGAGCACAGCTGCGGCATCTCGGACGGCGACAAGATCGTCTACGGCGGGCAGGCATTGGGATTCGTGATCGAGTTCGAAAACGGGTTCACGATCTACTTCGCCGGCGACACGGATGTGTTCGGAGACATGGCGCTCATCGCCGAGCTGAGCCAATTCGACGTCGCCTTCCTCCCGATCGGCGACCTCTTCACGATGGGCCCGCATCGAGCCGCCAAGGCGGTTGAGCTGCTCGGAGTCAAGACCGTGGTCCCGATGCACTTCGGCACGTTTCCTCCGCTGATCGGCCGCCCCAAGGCCCTCCAGGAGCTTGTCGATCCAGGTGTGAAAGTGCTGGATATCAACCCGGGCGCCACCGTCTAACGTTCTACGTCGCGTAATGAAAGACATCATCGGGGCGCCCGCCGGCTGGCTGGCGCGCGCGATCCGAACCAAGAAGGTCTCGTCGCTCGAGGTCGTCCGGGCTCACCTCGAACACATACACACGGTCAATCCCCGGCTCAACGCTGTGGTTTTCGCCACGGCGGAAAGTGCGCTGAAGCAAGCTCGCAATGCGGACCGGCGGAATACAAGCAAAAACGTGCTCGGCCCTCTGCACGGCGTGCCTTTCACGGCCAAGGACATCTTCGACACAGAAGGCCTTCCCACCACAGCCGGTCTCCGCATGCTCAAGACCAACATCCCGGACCGCGACGCCACCGTCATCGCGCGTATGCGAGACGCGGGGGCGATCCTCATCGGCAAGACGAACTGTCCGCCGGGCGGAATCGGGGGCGATAGCTGGAACCCGCTCCACGGCGGCACACGCAATCCATACGACATCGCCCGCTCGCCGGGCGCAAGCAGCAGCGGCGAGGCGGCGATCATCGCGGCGGGCGGGTCGCCGCTTGGAATCGGGAGCGACTCGGGTGGGAGCATTCGGTTGCCCGCTCATTACTGCGGGATCGCAGCGCTGAAACCGACCGTCGGGCTGATCCCAAGCACCGGCGCTTACGGTCTCCCAGGTGGGCTCACCGACCCTCGCAGCCAGGTCGGGCCGATGGCTCGCTTCGTCTCCGACCTCGCCCTCACCCTACCGCTGCTCGTAGGGCCCGACGGTACCGATTCAGCGGTGGTGCCTGTCCCGCTTGCCAAGCGCACGCCAAAGCTCAAGGGCCTGAAGGTCGCCTGGTACGCCGACGACGGCATCGCGAAGCCGACCCACGCAATCGCCACGGTGGTTCGATCCGCGGTCCGCGTGCTAGCCGACGCCGGCTGCGAGATGACCGAAGGTCGGCCGCCGGGCCTTCATGAGGCCCATCAGGTGACCCTCGGCTACTGGGGCGACAAGCGCATGAGCCACGATCGGCTGTACAAGCGGTGGGACGCCTTTCGCACGCTCATGCTGGGCTTCATGTCCGGTTTCGATCTCATCGTGACCCCGGTTGCGCCTGACATTGCGCCGCTATACCGATCCAAGTACATTCCGACCAACCTGTTTAGCTACACCATCCCGTTCAGCCTGACTGGCAATCCGTGCGTTGTGGTGCGGGCGGGCACGTCTCCCGAGGGTCTGCCCATCGGGGTCCAGATCGTGGCCAGAAACTGGCATGACGACGTGGCGCTCCGGGCCGCGTATTCGATTGAGCGGGCGCTGGGCGGATGGCGGCCTGCTAGCGTGGTCAGATGAAGTTCCGGTACTCGCGCTGGGACGGGTCCCAGAAGCTGGACGACCTCGACGCGGGCGACGTGCTTGACGCGCTTTCAGACGATCTGATGAACTACGGGGACCTGAACGCCGCCCTGCAGCGATTGCTGCGTTGGGGCACTCCCAACATGCCGGGTCTCGAGCAGCTGCTCAAGCAGCTTCGCGAGGCGCGTGAGCGCGAGCTGGGCCGGTACAACCTCGACTCCACGGTTGAGCAGCTGCGCCAGCAGGTTCAGGAAGTGATCGACGCCGAGAAGAGCGGGATCGATCGCCGGCTGAACGAGGCGGGGACTCCCGAAGCCTCCAAGCTCATGGAGCGGATCGCGCGTCAGCGGAACGAGCAGCTCGACCGGCTGCCCGACGACCTCGGCGGTCGAGTCAAAGCGTTGCGCGACTACGAGTTCGTCGACGACGCCGCGCGGCAGAAGTTCGAGGAGCTCATGCAGCAGCTGCAGAAGCAGATGGTCGACCAGATGTTCCAGGGCATGAAAGGTTCGATCGAACAGATGCAGGGACAGGACCTGTCACGCGTGCGCGACATGGTCCGCGAGCTGAACAAGATGCTCGAGCAGCGGATGGAAGGGCGCACGCCGGATTTCAACGGCTTCATGGAGCGCTTCGGCGACATGTTTCCGCCAGGCATCAACAGCCTTGACGAGCTGCTCGGACACCTTCAGCGCCAGATGGCTCAGATGCAGTCGCTGCTCCAGAGCTTGAGCCCGGAGGCGCGCGAAGAGCTGCGCCAGATGATGGATGCGCTCCTACAGGACGACTCGCTCCGGCTGGAGCTCGCGCGGCTGTCGGGCTTCATGCAGGCGATGATGCCGCCTTCGGAGCTGAGCGAGCGCTATCCCTTCTTTGGCGAGGACTCGCTGAGCATGGGTGAGGCGATGGGGCTGATGGAGCGCTTACAGCAGATGGACAAGCTCGAGTCACAGCTCGAGCGCGGCAGCTTCCGCCCCGACGACGTTGACCGGTCGCTGGCACAGGAGCTGCTCGGCAACGACGCGCGGCAGGCGCTCGACCAGCTGCGGAAGCTGACGGACGTGCTCGAGAAGGCCGGTTACGTCGAGCGCAAAGGCCGGCGGATGGAGCTCACCCCTCGCGGCATGAGACGCATCGGCCAGTCGGCACTCCGCGACATCTTCGATCAGCTGAAGAAGACGCGCATGGGGCAGCACCAGCTGTTGCGAGGCGGAATCGGAAACGACGCCTCCGACGAGCTCAAGGAATACGAGTACGGCGACCCGTTCCTGCTCGACTTGAAAGAGACACTGTTCAACTCGTTGGTCCGCGAGGGCCCCAAGGTCCCGGTGAAGATGGCCCCGGCCGACTTCATCGTTCACCGCACGGAGCACGTGACCCAGGCGTCAACGGTGCTGATGATCGACATGAGCCGCTCGATGTTTCTGCGCGGCTGTTTTCTCGCCGCCAAGAAAGTCGCGATCGCCCTCGACTCGCTGATCCGCAGCCAGTACCCAAGGGATTCGCTCTACGTCGTCGGCTTTTCCAACTATGCGGTGGAGCTCAAGCCGCAGACCCTTCCTCAGCTTGCGCTGAACGACTACGTCTACGGAACCAACATGCAGCACGGGTTTCAGCTCGCCCGGTCGCTACTCGCCAAGCATCGCGGAAACCGACAGATCATCATGATCACCGACGGTGAGCCGACCGCCCACATCGCGGACAACGGCAAGGCTCAATTCGCGTATCCGCCGACCTTCCAGACGATCCAGCAGACGCTGCGCGAGGTGAAGCGCTGCACGCGAGATCGCATTCTCATCAACACCTTCATGCTCGAGCGCGGCCCGTATCTGACCGAGTTCATCAACCAGATGACCCGCATCAATAAGGGACGCGCGTTCTTCGTTTCGCCAGACCGGCTGGGCGAGTACATCCTGGTCGATTACGTGAGCGGCAGGCAGCGCCGGCGGGCAAGCAACCGCCGGGCACGAATCGCGTAGCCCGGTACTTTCCTCGCCGGGCGCGCGCAGGGCGCGCCCCCTTATCATCGGAAGAGTGCCCGCCTGGACTAAACCCGTTACCGAACGCCGCAATGCGAGTCCGCCGGCGCTCTACGAGCACTCCATCCTTCGCAATGAGGCGGTGATCGTGTCCACCGGCGCTCTGACCGCGGAGACGGGCAAGCACACCGGTCGGTCGCCGAAGGACAAGTTCTTCGTCAAAGAGCCCACCAGCACCGGCGCGATCTGGTGGCATCCAGGGAATCAGCCGATCGCGAGCGCCAAGTTCGACGCCCTCCTCGAACGGATGGATGAGTTCTGCGCCACGCATGAGGTTTTCACCCAGGACGTCTTCGCCTGCGCGGACCACCGCCACCGCCTGCGAGTGCGAGTCGTTTCCGAGCTCGCCTGGCACAGCCTTTTCGCGCACAACCTGTTCATCAGGCCGAACGCGGATGAGCTCATGGCGTTCGAGCCGGATTTCACGGTCATCTCCCTGCCATCGGTAAAGGCCGACCCGAAAGTCGACGGCACCCACAGCGAGACCTTCATCCTCGTCAACCTGGGAAAGAGGATGGTGATCATCGGCGGGACCGGGTATGCGGGAGAGATCAAGAAGTCGATCTTCACCGCGCTCAACTACATCCTCCCGGCGAAGGGCGTTTTCCCGATGCACTGCTCGGCGAACGTTGGCAGCGGTGGATCTGACGTGGCGCTGTTCTTCGGGCTCAGCGGCACCGGCAAGACGACGCTCTCAGCCGACCCGTCACGCCGGTTGATCGGTGACGACGAGCACGGATGGAGCGACACAGGAATCTTCAACTTCGAAGGTGGCTGTTACGCCAAGACCATCCACATTCGCAAGGAGTCGGAGCCGGAGATCTACGCGGCGACTGAGAGCTTCGGCACGATCCTGGAAAACGTGGTCTACGACCCTCGCACACGAATCCCCGACTACGACTCCGACGCGAAGACAGAGAACACACGCGCCGCCTATCCAGTCGACCTGATCCCGAACGCGGTCCTAACCGGAACTGGCCGGCATCCCAACAACGTGATCTTTCTGTCCGCTGATGCCTATGGCGTCCTTCCGCCGGTGGCCCGCCTCGACCACGACCAGATCCGCCACTACTTCTTGTCCGGATACACCGCCAAGGTGGCGGGGACGGAGCGCGGGGTCACCGAGCCTGAGCCGATCTTCAGCACGTGCTTTGCGGCGCCGTTCCTCGTGCTGCCGCCGGAGCTGTACGCCGACATGCTCATCGAACGGGTCGACCGCCATAACGTAGACGTATGGATGCTCAACACCGGCTGGGTTGGCGGACCGTACGGAGTGGGCCAGCGGATGTCGATCGCCCACACTCGCGCGATCGTGCGGGCAGTCGTCCAGGGCAAGCTGCATGGCGTGACGACTCACACCGACCCGGTTTTCGGGCTCCAGATCCCGGATCAGGTGCCTGACGTTCCTACCGAGGTCCTGGATCCGAGGGCGACCTGGTCCGACCCGGAGGCATATGACCGACAGGCCAAGAAGCTGCGCACGATGTTCGAGGAGAACATCAAGATGATCGGCAAGAGCGCATCCACCGCAGGCTGAAATCCTATTGAAGGTCGCGATTGTGGGGAGCCGGCGCTTCTCCGAACCGTCTCGGGTCAGCGACTACGTCAACTCCTTGCCGCCACGGGCGTCCATCATCACCGGCAGCGCGAGCGGAGTCGACGCTGCGGCCACCAAAGCCGCGCGCGCGAAAGGGATCGCCGTTCAGGTGATGCCGGCCAGCTTCGACGAACTGGCCGACGCCAGCCGGTCGGCCGCGCGCAACCAGCGCCTGGTCGACGCGTGCGACGTCCTCGTCGCGTTCTGGGATGGAAGTTCGCAGGGCACGCGCGCCACCGTTGAGCGGGCGCTGGACTCGGGCAAAGAGGTGCACGTATTCATCGGGCGAGTAGATTGAGGTCGTGCCGGTAGCGATCGCCGTCCGCGTAAGGCTGTTTGCGAGGCTGCGCGAACAGGCCGGGAAGGAAACGGCGACGCTCGAGCTTCGTACCGGCTCGACGATCGCTGACGTATACGAAGCTCTGCGGCGCGAGCACCCTGCACTCGAGGCGGACCGCAAGGCGGTACGCGCGGCACTCAACCAGGAGTTCAAGGACTGGAGCGCCGAGGTCGCAGACGGCGACGAGGTGGCTTTCATCCCGCCGGTGAGCGGTGGCGCGCATGGCGTAGGCATCCTGTTCGAGCTCACACCGGATCCACTCGACGCGCGGCGCATGGAGGCGGCGGTTTCGCACAAGGGCTCGGGCGCGATCTGCACCTTCACCGGGGTCGTCCGCGACAACTCGCGGGGCCGCTCGGTCACGCATCTCGACTACGAGGCCTATGCGGAGATGGCCATCGTTCAGATGCGCCGGATCGGCGACGAGATCGCCGAGCGCTGGCCGGAGGCACGGGTGGCGATGGCACACCGCACGGGCCAGCTCGATATCGGAGAGGCCTCAGTCGTGGTTTCGGTGTCGTGCCCTCATCGCGCGGAGGCGATCGCGGCGTGCAAGTGGGGGATCGACCGCCTCAAGGAGTCGGTGCCAATCTGGAAGAAGGAGCATGCCGCCGACGGCACCTTCTGGATCGAGGGCGACGAGGCGAAAGAGGCACCCGGAAACTAACCCAGCTCCCCACCCGCCGGCTCCGCCGGAGGTGACTCAGTCCCCGACTCTTGCTACGGACAGGCCGTCCCTGATCGGGATCACGACGCTTTCCAGGCGACGGTGCTTCGACACCCACTCGTTGTACGCGGCGACGTTCCGCGCTTGCTGGGTCGTGGGCTTCACCACCTCGCCCTGACGTAGCGCGTTGTCGGCCATCAGCAGCGCTCCACCGTCCAGCCGTTCGAGGCACAGCTCAGCGACGCGAACGGTCACATCCTCCGAGGGGAAGGAATTCAGCAGGTCAATGAAGCATGCATCAAACCGGGCGGCCAGCTTCCCGAGGCCGCCGACGGCGTCCTGCTCGAGGACCAACGCCTGCTTGCCAAAGCCTGCCTCAGAGAAGTTGGCCCGCGCCCGCTCGGCTCTCTTGTGGTCCACCTCGAACGTCGTCAGCGCACCGTCAACGGTGCCGCGCAGCAGCCATATGCCGCTGTATCCGGTGGCGGTGCCCAGCTCCAGCACTCGTTTGGCGCGGGCGATCCTGACGAGCAAATAGAGCAATGCACCTTCGTGCGCGCCGACGATCGGGATGTTCTCGCTTTGCGCTTCTGCTTCCATGCGGGCGAGCACCTTGTCGCGCGCCGGCAGGAGACCGTCCAGATAAGCCTGCAGCTGATCGGTGACCTCGACAGTTCTCACGCCATTCACCCTAACCTTTCGCGAACGAGTCCACCAGCGGCTGCAAGGTGACGATGTAGGCCGCCATGAGCTCGACTGCGGCGTCAAGCACGCCATCGTCCAGCTGTGTTGCCGGCAAGGTCTCGTACAGGCGCGACCAACCTCGGTCCCAGGGCTCGAGCTCGGCGTGGGGCAGGCCCGCCTTGATCTCGATCATCCGGGCGCGGAAGAACTCGAAGGCGGCCTGATTCTCAGACTGCGATCCCTCGAAATGGAGACCGATCTCGAGGCGGCCATCTCCGGTGTGGTGCCAGGCTTCGTAATGAAACTCTGGGCGGTCGTAGTGAAGCTTCAGCAAACGACCACGGCCGCGGCCGGTGTTGAGGCTGCCCAGCTCCGACGAAAGCTGTGCTTTCACCCCCTTTCGCAGTCCACTGAAGAACTCCGCGGGTGCGAGTGTAGTGTCGCTTGCCAACTCCCGGATTATGGCCTGCTACATTCCATGAAGTGGGTTACGTCCCTACCGTCACCGAGAACGAAGGCGGCAACCGCGAGCGAACGTTCGACATCTACTCGCGGCTCCTTAAGGACCGGATCATCCTGATCGGCCGGCCGATCGACGACATCGTCGCGAACCTGGTCGTCGCTCAGCTCATCTACCTCTCGGCCGATGACCCGGAAAAGGAAATCCAGATCTACGTCAACTCGCCCGGAGGCTCGGTCAGCTCAGGGTTTGCGATCTACGACACGATGCAGTACGTCCAGGCGCCCGTCTCGACGGTGTGCATCGGCCGCGCCGCGAGCTTTGGAACAGTGGTCCTCATGGCCGGCGCCAAGGGCCGCCGGTTCTCCCTTCCCAGCTCGAACATTCACATGCACCAGCCGCTGATCAGCGGCCGCGGCCTTCAGGGCCAGGCGAGCGACCTCGACATCCACGCACGCGAGATCATTCGCATCCGCGGAGTGCTGAACGAGCTCATCGCCAAGCACACCGGGCAGCCGCTGGAGCGAGTCGAGCGTGACACCGACCGGGACTATTTCTTGACTCCGCAGGAAGCTGTCGACTACGGCCTGATCGACGGGATCATCCAGTCGACAGCGGTGCCGGCTCTCGCCGCCACGAAGGGATAATCCCAGCAGCGCGAAGTAAGAGATAGGCGATCGTCGGCACGCCTACCAGCGTAGGAATCGGCACCGGTGTGAAGGCCGCGAGCGCCGCGCCGACCGACAGCAAGAGCCAGTCGTACCACTCGGCCTCACCCCAGATCGCCAGCGCGACAGCGACCAGCACCAGGTCGGTGGGCAGCGCGTGAGGGGCGGCCACGACCCCGCCGGCGACCAGGATGGCAGCAGCCGACCGGAAATCGACACGACGCCGGGAGGCCAGCAGGACGACAGCGGCGATAGCGATCAACGCCAGGCTGGCCGCAGCAAACCTGTCCCATCCCGCCGGAAGCATCGTCCCGAAATGTGCGATGGCGACCTCGGGACCGCTTGGCTGCAGGGTGGTTCCCGCCGAATTCAACCAGTCGAGCACCCAGCGCGGGTTGAGGGCCATGGTCGATGCCAACAGCACCAGGCCGGCCGCGGCCCAGCCCACGATCACCCGCCATGTTCGGGTGACCAGGAGCGCAACCGCGATAGGGAGAACCAGGTGCGGCTTGACCAGAGTCAGCCCGAGGGCAAGACCCGCGAGGTAGGGTTTCGACCGCAAGGCGATCGCGGCGCCAAGACCTAGTGCGACGAGCCCGTCAAGCTGTGCGTTGAGGAGCATCAACGCGGTCGGCACTGCGGCGAAGGCCGGCAGGATGGCAGACGGAGGTCGCGGCCGGACAGCCAGGAAGAGGCCTAGAGCAAGGCAGGCCAGCTCGAAGAGGATCCAGAGCTTGCCGCCGAGGTTGGTCCCGAGGAGATCGAACGGTACCGCGATGAACGCGACCCAAGCCGGCGCCAGGAAGGGAAGGAAGCCTTGAATGCCAGGCGTCACCAGGCTTCGGCCGCCCGTGACGTCGAGCTCTACCGGCCGCTGAACCTCGAAGTCGTAGAGGTGGGTCGGATCGCTGACTATGAGCCGTCCACCAGTGGCGAAAGCCGGCCAGTCCGAGTTGATCACGTCGTTCGGGCCTTCGATGACGGGGTAAATGACGAAAGCGACCGCCACCGCAAGCAGGGCCACGGATCCACGCCAGCGCCAACCCGTCAACGGCGTCACTTTGCCGTCTCGATGCGCAGAGCCTGCATGACCGGACCCATTAGCGCGCCCTGAATCAGCAGCGAGAGCAGCACTACTCCATAGGCGACAGCCGAAACTCTGCTGTCCACGCCGGGTAGGCCGGCCACGGAAAGGGCCAGCGCTACGGACAACGCGCCTCGCAAACCTGCCCAATACGTGGCATGCCTCCACGGCCAGGGGATGGAGGCAGACCGGAGGGCGGCAAGGCTGAGCAGGCCATAGACCGGAACCGCTCGGGTCACCAGCATGATCGCGTAAGCGACCACGACAAGGCCGGCGACCGGTAGCAGCGTCGTTGCCGGCAAGGCCGCACCGACGAGGATGAAAAGCATCGCGTTGAAGACGAAGGCCAGCAGGTTCCAGAACCCGAGCAGCTGCGGGCCGTGCAGCCGGCCCAGACGAGCGCCGTAACGCGCGACCACTATGCCCGCGGCGACAACGGCGACCACGCCGGAGGCATGCACCAGATCCGCAGCGAGGTAGCTGCCGTACGCGATCACCAGCGTCGCGAGGATTTCGAGCGGAGCATCTTCCGCGAACCGAAGCAGGATGAGGCCGAGGAACCCGACCGCGAGACCGATCGCAGTACCGCCCACCAGGAGCTCGATGAAGCGGATCGTTCCCTCGCCAAAAGATGTTCCGCCGGTCAGGATGGTGGCCAGCACAGCGGAGAAGACCGCGACGCCCGTGCCGTCGTTGAAAAGGCTCTCGCCCTCGAGGATCGCCGCGAGTCCTGGCGGCGCTTTGAGCCGGCGCAAAAGCGCGATGACGGCGATCGGATCGGTGGCCGCGAGGATCGCCCCAAGCAGAAACCCGCTTGCCCAGCTGAACCCAAGCATGAGATGAGTGAGGGCTCCGATCAGCAATACCGTCATGGCCACTCCCACGGTTGCGAGCAGACTTACAGGGAGGATTCGCCGCCTCAGCTCGTCGAGATCCAGAGTCAGCGCCGCCTCGAAGATCAGCCCGGGCACGAACGCCAGCAGGATCAGGTTTCCGCCGAGGCGCGGGAAATGGCCACCGGGCAGCAGCCCCACCGCGATACCTGCCAGGGCAAGCACCACGGGATAAGGCAGGAGGCGTGCCCGCTTCGATACCAACCCGAGCACCGTGGCGAGGGCGCCGACCAGGATGAGCAGGAGCAGAAAACGCTGTTCTGTTGTCACTCGGGCTCAAAAGGCGTCTTCAAAGCTCGATGGCCATGCCGTCGCGCGCTGCCTTGACCTCGGTTCCGATGCGCTGCGTCAGGTCGGCCGCCAGCTCCCAGGGGTGCGCGCGCCAGACCGTCATGCCGAAGTGCGTGAGGATGGCAAGCCGCGGCTTGGCTTCGCGGATGATCCGCTCCGCATCGTCGAGGCACAGATGGGGTAGGCCGGCGCGGCACTCCATCAAGACGACATGGATCACCATCACGTCGGCTTTGTGCTGCTCGGCGATCCCGTCGTAATAGGCGGAGTCCGTCACCCAACCCAGACGGTCGCCGAAACGGAAGCCATAGGTCTCGACCTGGTGCACATGGCGCGGGGTAGTCGTGAACGTGATGTCTTTCACCGTGTACGTGGTCTCGGGCTCCAGCCGGATGACCTCCTCCGGGAAGCGTCGGAGGTAGTTGAGAACTACTGGGTCGACGTCGAGCGCGTCAGAGGGGCAGAACAGCCGGCCTCTCCGCGCGAAACCGCCTTCGGTCATCGCCTCGACCATGACGTTGACATCGCCTGAGTGGTCGAGGTGGCGGTGACTGATCACTATGGCGTCGAGCTTCGTCAGGTCGACCTTGCGCTTGGCGTATTGCACGATTGCGCCGGGGCCCGGATCGAGGCTGATGCGAGTGTTGCCTTCCTCGAGGTAGAGGCCACCTGAGGCGGCCAGCTGCTTGGCGACCATGAACCGCGCCCCGGCCGTGCCCATGAAAGTCAGCTTCACGTCTGCGCCACCTCGCTCAGCGCCACCTCGGATTTTTCGCCGAAGTAGCGGTCGTACAACTCGGCGACACGCTCGACAGTGTCGATCTCATCGACCGGCTTGTCGTCCCGGATGCGCACGATGCGCGGAAATCGAAGCGCGTAGCCGCTCTTGTGGCGCGCCGAGCGCTGGATCGAGTCGAACGCGACCTCGAGGACGACTTCCGGGCGGACCAGCCGGACGTGCCCGTGATCTTCGATAGTGATTTCGAGGAAGCGCTTGGTCATTGTGGCGATCTCCGCGTCGGTCAGTCCCGTGTAAGCCTTGCCGACGTTGAACAATCTCCCGCTGGCCGTGTCTTTTACCGCGAAGGTGTAGTCGGAGAGCACGCCCTTGCGCTTGCCATGGCCCCATTCCACCCCCGTCACCACGACGTCGAGAGTCGCCAGCGGCCGTTTCAATTTCAGCCATGCGAGCCCACGCCGCCCGGGCGTGTACGGGCTGAGCGGATCTTTCACCATCAAGCCTTCGTTGCCGCGCGCCCGAGTTTCGGTGAAAATCCGGTCGAGGTCATCGGGGCCTGTCGACTCCTCGACCCGCGCCAGCAAGAACGGATGCTGGAGACCGAGACCTTCCAGCATCCGGCGCCTGGTTTCGAGGGGCTCATCGAGGAGCGTCCGGCCGTCGAGCCACAGAAGGTCGAAGATCACGAGCACGACCGGTACCTCTTGGCGGAGGTCGGCCGACACCTTTTTGCGACCAAGCCGCCGCTGCAGCTCGAAGAATCTCAGGACGCGGCCGTCGCGATGCGCCAGCACCTCGCCGTCGAACAACACCTCGTGGCCGATCGCGGCTGCATTCTCGCTCAGCTCGGGGAAAGCGCTAGTCGTCTCTTTGAGGTCGCGCGAAAAGAGCTCGATGCGTTCGCCCTGCCGGTGGAGCTGGCACCGCACTCCGTCGTACTTCTCCTCGGTCCAAACACTGGCTGCTCCCATACGCTCAAAGACTTCGGCGGCGGAATCCACCGGACTTGCGAGCATGAAGCGAACAGGTTGGAACAGCGTGAGCGTGGTCGTGTCGAACAGCTTGTGCTTGCAGCGGACGGCGGTTTCGCCGATATCACCAGTGATGAGGTGGACACGCTTGACCTGAGTGATGGGCGCCTCGAATGCTTCGGCGATCGCGGCCTCGACCAGGCCTTCGCTCAGGCCGATGCGCATCTCGCCCGAGATGATCTTGATGAAAAAGCGCGCCGCCTCCGGGTCCAGTCGGCGCAGCAGCTGCTCGAGCGGGTTTGCTTTCGATGCCCCGCGGGCGGTGCGTATGGCTTCCAGCGCTTCCTCTATCTCTTGCAGGGAGACCGATTCAGATCGCGTGCGCCCCTGCAGCGCCTCGCCCGCCCAGTCGCCGATGTCAGAGTGCTTGCGAAAGATGCGCCCGAGCTCGTCTTCATCGCGACCTGAGAGGGACGACACAACCTTGCTCACCGCGGACCAACCGAGTCCCAGCGTGCGCCTCTGGGAGGGGCTGAACGCGCGCCCGCTCATGTAGACGGCAGCGCGGCGAAGATCGTCCTCGTCAAGGCTGCGTAGATACTCGGCAAGCGCGTGCGTCTTCTCCAGGGTGGCGGATGTCGATCCGATCGCCGATCCAGCCCGTGCGAAGTCAATCATGGCCGTCGTGCTGCACGGTGGCCTATCGTAGATCGCGATGCGACGTTGCCCTTACCTCGAGGAGTACTTGAAAGAGCGGCGCTCGGTGCTGCGTATCTATCGATTCGATTGTCATGTGGACCGGCGCTCGAAACGCAAATACGCGCTGAGCGACAGCCCACCCATCTGCGTGCGTAACTTCGAAGATTGCCCGCTGTACCAGGCGGAGAAGAGGCGCGAGGACCAGATCATCACGCGCTACACGGACTAGTGGCCTGCCCAGTTTGCTCCGCACCGTCGATGCCCCTCGAGGGCGCGTGCGTTTTCTGCCATACGCCGATCAGCGGCGAAGAGGACACGACGCAGCTACTCGATTACCTGGTGGAGCGGCTTCCGACGGCAAAGGTCAAGCGCGGTCATTTGAACCGTGGGCCTATCACTGAGCTTGTGCTCGACATCGCCGGCCGGAGCTTTCGGGCGCGCGTCAAGAACGAGCAGCTCGACCTGGTGCCGCCGGTCCACCTGACGGCGTGGGTCGATCTGCTGCTCACCAAGCTGAGTGACGCGGCCGTTGTCGATCCCGTGCTCCGCCGCGCCGTGCTGCGTTCCGGTTGGGCGCTGCGCTGACTCACATACAAACCAAGCAGGAATGTGAGACTGCCTCGATGAACAACCCAACCAGGAGACCCAGAACCCCGATCACTAATCCGACATCCGAAATTGCGATAGCGAACCATTTCGGTTTGTGACGTAATCCGATCACGCTCGAGACCGTGCAAATCAGGCCTGTCAGGATGCCCGCCCGGCTGGCCGTCAGGGCCAGACCCCAATCGGGGCCGGCGGTGTTGACAGCCCATATAAACGTGCCTACCTCAATTGTCCCGGCGACAAGGCAAATGAGCACGATGAACATGGCTCCCCGATCCCGGTTGATGTCTTCCAACACTCCCCTATAGGGCTAGAGCCAACTGCTCGGTCGCTTCGAGAGCGGAGGCCCGGATGCCCTTTTTTCGCAGGTGGCGGGCGAAGTCGGCCGTGTAGCCGTGCACTGTGTAGACCTGGTCGGCGCCTGATCGCTCGACGACCTCCATGAGCTCGTCGAAGTCGCAATGGTCGGAGAGGTCGAACGTTGCGTCAGCGCCGAAAATTCTTGCGAACTCGGCGTCCTTCGCCCAGCCCGAAACCAGCGCCGTCCTGTACCGGCCCAGTCGCCGAACTTCGTCTTTGCCCGCTGGTGGCGCGATCACAACCCGACCGTCCGGAGCCTCCCCGTCGAGCTCGACCCACTCGGGCAGAGGGCGACCGGCGGTTGCATATTCGCGTGCACATGGAACGCACCGCTTCTCGAGAGCAAACGTGAAGCCGTACGGCGCCAGTGCCAGCATCATCTCTTCTGTCTTGCCCAGCGCGTGGCACAGGAGCACCGGTGTGACATTGCTGTCCAGGGCGCGGCGGCACCAAATCGCGATCGCCTCGATGGTCGAGTCCGGGTCGGCGAAGCGGAAGTGGGGTCGGCCGTAGGTCGACTCGATGATGAGCACGTCGGCCTTGGGAATGAACGTTGCCGCTGCGCCGCCGGCCTGCCTCAACTTGAGGTCACCCGTGTAGAGAAGTGAGGCCCCGTCGTGCTCGAAAAGCAGCTGTGCCGAACCCAGCATGTGCCCGGCCGGATACAGAGTCACCGCGGCCTGGCCCCGGCGCATCCTCTCGTTGTAGCCGAGCATCCGCCAGCCGCGCGGCCGCCGGGACTCCGGGATCAGGGCGAGCGTCTGTGGCGTGAGCAGAGCCTCTTTGTGGCGGCGGGCGTGGTCGGTGTGGGCGTGCGAGATGAAAGCGAATGTCCTGACCACGAGGGGGTCGAGCCAGAGCCGGTGTCCCGGCAGCGAGACCCCGTGGTCCCAGACGACCTCGCGTGTCATCGGAAGGAGTCCAGCCGGACCCGATCCGCCGCGGCGAAGAGGTCCGGGGGAACCTTGAGGCCAAGTACCGTGTAGACCTCGAACGGCACTCCGATATCCGCCACCCATACCTCACCGGAAACTTGAGGCCCGTCGCCGGTGAGAAGGCCCGGCTTCGGAAGTCCGAGGGTGACTGTCGTATGTGCTTGCACAACTGGAGCGTAGGCGGCCCCGGTGTCAGCGTCGAGCCCCGAGGGCACGTCGATGGCGATGACCTGCTTTTGCGAGGCGTTGATGGCCTCGATCCACGCCGCGAAGGTGCCCTCCGGACGCCTGGACAGGCCAGTTCCGAAGATGGCGTCGACCACAGCGTCCGCGCCTTCGAGCCGCAGTTCGCTTTCGACCTCGACCCCAATCCTTCGCAGCGCGACGAGCTCTTTAGCCGCCGAAGCTTGCAGCCGCGCGCGGTCGATGCAGCTGACGCTGGCGAGCTTGCCCCAGCGGTGGAGGTGCCTCGCCGCGGCCAGCCCATCACCCGCGTTGTTCCCGACGCCGCAGACGACCGCGGTGCGGTTCGGGCAGAACCTGGCCACCTGCCAACCCGCGGCCTCCATCAGCCAGTCGACCGAGATGCCGAAGCGCTCCTGCGTGAGCGCGTCGACCTCTTTGACCTGGCGGCTGCTAAGCGCCGGCAGGTCGCTGGACGACAAACGAGCAGTAAGGGTCGTGCCGGTGGATGGAGTCGGCCTGCGACACGGCAGTGCCAAGCAGCCTGGTCATGAGGTGCGGCGTGATGGTGCAGACCTGCGGGAACTTCAGCGCCGTGTTGCGAAACGGGCAGTTGTGGATGGTCACCTTCACGCCCTCCGCGGTCTCTGTCTGCTCCGCCAGCGTGCCGGCCCGTCCAATCCAGGCGACCACCCGCTCCAGCGTCTCGTCAAAGCTGAGGCCCTCGAGATCCGGCTCGATGACCGCCGCGTGGCGAGCTGCAACGCGTGAGAACACCTCGTCCAGCGCCTCCGGGCCACCCATCGCCTCCACCTCCTGGAGGACCATCGTTGCAAGCTGGCCGTAGCGCTTGGGGAATACGGAGTCGGCCCGCTCGGTAAGAGCGAAGAGCAGGGCGGGCCGGCCGCGGCCGCCGCGTTCCGGGTGGCTCACGACGAAGCCTTCGCGTTCGAGGTTGGTGAGGTGCTGCCGGACCGCGTTGGGCGTGACGCCGAGATCGCTGGCGATCGTTTCCGCGCTGCAGCGGCCCTTGCGCCGAAGCAGCTCCAGGACTTCCATGCGGGTCGAGCGGCCGGCGATCATTGGGGGCTCATCCGGGACGCTGGCCGGCCATGCTAGCACAGGCGTGACATTTATTACAGGCCATCCTTGACAAATTCTAGGAGGGCCCTAATATATTTTCCGGGAGATAGAGAATTGACAATGATCAAGCAGGCGAGCCGCGCCATCGAGCACATGACCGCCCGGGAAAAGCGCATCCAGCGCGCCAAGTACGCGCGCCGGAACAAGATGCATCACATCGACCGGCTCTTGAACGAGCTCGAGATGTTGAACCTGGCGGATCAGCGGCAGATGCCGCCGGTGCTGTCGGTCGCGATCAACAAGGTCATCGAGGAGTCGCCCGAGGTGACCGTCCTGGCACAGGCCAAGCCGGGCTCCGTGATGGAAGCCATGGATGCCCTGTACGAGATCCAGGACAGCTTGATGTACAACCAGATCGAGGACGAGTAAAGCTCCCGAAAAAGAGGCAATTACAGGCCGGGCTCCCGCGGGCCCGGCCTCTTCTTTTACCCGGCGCCAGCCTTCTTAAGTTGTTCCGCACCGGCGGCGGGCGCCGTAGGATGGCCGCTTCATGGGTAGCAGACCCGGCGGACCGCCCTCGACTCAGGAAGTGCCCGACTGGCTGCCGAAACCTGATCCGGTGGCGGTCGTTGACGTGCCGCCTCCAGTCCTGAATGCGCCTCCATTTGCTGCGCCGCCCCCGCCCTGGCAGGCGCCGGCGTCACCATCCCGGCTCCCTTTGATCGCCGGCATCGGGGCGATCGCACTGGTCCTGATCGGTGCCGCTTGGTTCCTACGCGATTCGACCTTCCTGCATCCCACCGCGGATGTCGCGGTCCAGTCCACTCCAACGCCGACAGGGCCCTTCGTTTCGCAGTACGACCGTGCCGACCGAATCCTCAACAAGGTTCTTGCTCCCCATCTCGCCGTGATCCAGGACAAGCTGAACCAAGGGGCCGGCGCCTGCTCGTCCGGGGGTGCCTGCCAGAGGGCGCTCGAGAACGTGGAACCTGCCCTCGCGAAGGCGGTGGCGGACCTTGACGCGGCTGACCCGCCGAAGTGCATCGCGACCGAGCTGCTGCAAGTGCGCAGGGATCTCTCGGAGATGGACAAGTCGGCTCTGGGTGCCATCGCGATGATGAAGACGGGCCAGGACGATTACGGCCGCACCATGGCGGCGGCTGTAGGGCGAATCCAGAGCCAGCTGCAGCTGGATATGTCTCCGCTCAAAGTGGCGGCCTCGGTCTGCCCGCGGGCCTGACTTACTGCCCGACGTGGGCGCTTACTTGTTGCTTTCCGCCTGACGTACCCGCTGGCTCAAGACCTGGAGCAGCCGGTAGGCGACCTCGGGGTGCTCTTTGAGGAAGGGCTTGAAGTTCCACTCCGGGATCGTTGCCATGGAGACATCGGTGTCGGCCTTGATGGTCGCGCTGCGGCCCTCCTGGTCGAGCAGAGCCATCTCGCCGAACGAGTCGCCGGGCCCGAGCTTGCGCGACTTGTCCTGGATCGTCGATACGGTCACGGTCCCGTCGAGGATGACCATGAAGCCGACGCCGTTGTCGCCTCGCACGACGATCTCGTGACCGGCCGGATGATTGACGATCTTCATCTGCTTTTCGATGGCGCGGAGCTCTGACTCGGGCAGTCCTTTGAAGAGCTTCGCCTGTTTGACGTCGACCACCTGCAGATACTATCCCTAGCGGCCGGCCTTCTTTTCGTCCAGAAATTCCTGGTACCGCCGGTAAGCGTCCTGCTTGCGACTGTCGACGATCTTCGTGTAGCCCTGCAGCGTGTTCAAGTTTGCGTGCCCTAGTACCTCCTGGACCAGGCGCACGTCGCCGCCGGTCACCTCGAGCAGTGTCGTAGCCGCGGTATGGCGAGCGACGTGAGGTGACTTGAAAGACCACGCCCCGAGCTGCCGTCGAATCTTGCGCACGATGAAGCGCGCTCCGGCGGAAGTCAGTCGACGGCTGCGATCGTCCGGAGCGGCGCGGTCGAAGTTGACGAACAACGCCATGCAAGCATCTTCGCGCGCGCCCAGGTACTCCTCGAGCGCACCTCGAGCGTCGGTCGTGAGGTAGACAGAGCGCTGTTTGGAACCCTTACCTGTCACCACCAGGCGGTTGCCTGTGCGCGGGAAATCTGTCCGGTCGAGCGCAAGTGCTTCGGAGATGCGGCACCCGGTGCTGATGAGGAACTGGACCAATGCACGGTCGCGCTTGTCGTGCATCGTTTTGGTGGGCAGCGCGCCGAGAAGCCGAGTGAGCTCGTCTGGATCGATCGGTTTAGGCAGGCGCTGCTCGAGCTTCGGCAGGGTGATGCCGTTGGAGAGATCGCGTTCGATCAAACCTTCCTTTGCGATCCAGCGCAGCCACGAGCGGATGGCGACGAGCGCCCGCGCGCGTGAGGCGGGGCTCTTCAATCGGCCGGCGAGGTGGCGTTGATACGCGCGAAGGTCATCGTGGCGCAACTCTTCTGTCGCGAGTGAGTGGCCGTTGGCGGTGAGAAAACTGATCAGCTTGCGGAGTTCGGACTCATAAGCTCGGACCGTGTTCGGACTCCGGTTCGCTTCGAGCTGAAGCCAGCCAAGATATTCGGTTGCGGCGGCCTGTAAATCGAGTGGCATGTCGAGGCCCGACTGGATGTTGCCATACTCGATGCGAGATGAGTGCTCTTCGGGTCTTAAGCCCTGACGCGGCGCCACGGCACCGAGGCGACGACTTCGGCTTCGATCTGGAGTTCACCGAGCGACTGCAAGGCTTCGCGCTCTGGGTCTTTCGCAAGTACTGGCGAGTCGAGGTCGAAGGTATCCGCAACGTGCCGGCTCGCGGCCGCGCCTTGTTGGTGGCCAACCACGCGGGCATCATTCCGTACGACGGGGCGATGATCCGCACCGCGATTCTCGCCGAGCATCCCCAGCCACGCCATGCCCGCATGCTCGTCGTCGATTGGGCCTTCGCGATGCCGTTCACGAACATGCTGCTGACCAAGACCGGAAACGTGCTTGCCCATCCGGACAACGCAATGACACTGCTCGAACGCGATGAGCTAGTCGGCGTTTTCCCAGAGGGTGTCAAGGGCGCGGCGAAGCGATATCGAGATCGTTATCGAGTCCAGCGCCTCGGGCGTGGGGGTTTTGTCCAGGTGGCTCTGCGAACAGGGTCGCCGATCATTCCGGTCGCGGTCGTCGGGTCGGAGGAGATTCATCCGGTGATGTTCGACCTACAGCCGCTGGCCAGGCTCTTCGGGCTTCCCACCATTCCCATCACTCCTACGTTCCCATGGCTTGGTCTGGCAGGCATGATTCCGCTGCCCTCGAAATGGTTCATCGCGTTTGGAAAACCAATCGACGTTTCGCACTTCGGGCCGGAAGCCGCTAACAACGCGCGGCTGGTGCTCGAATTGAGCGAAGAGGTGCGAAGCTGGATTCAAGGCACGTTGCACCGGCTGCTGGCGCGGCGCCGCACGATTTTCTTTTAAGCGCTCGGCCTTCGCGCGCCCGCTGTCAAACTGTCCCGATGCCGAGGCGTTCATTTGCCGGCCTTTCTGCTCTCCTCATGCTCGTTGCATGTGGTGGTTCGAGTCCGTCGATCTTGTCCTCAGGTCCGACCGCGTCCAGCGTCGCCGTGCAAACGAGCGACCTTCCCAAGGACATGAAAAAGTGCTCCCAGTCAGCTGACTTGGACACGTATCTGAACAATGTCAAGACCAAAGATCCGAACAACTACAACACGATCAAGCCTGAGTGGGATGCCGCCAAGAAGCAGGGGGCGACCGCCGCGTACGCGGCCTTCTACACCGATAGTGCGGCGCATTGCGCAAACGTGGAATCCAACTCGGCGGACGTGAGCTCGGCGACGTACAAGCTGGTGGTCAACTTCGTCATCCAGTTCAAAGACGAGGCAAGCGCCAGCAAGGGCTACACGACCGAGTCGATCTTCGGCTTCAGTGCGGCATCTCTCAAGAACGGTGGCGCTCCTGTGTTGGAGGGGACCGCCAAGACAGGGCTGAGCCCAAACTCAATCGTGTTGACGGCCGCGATCGGAAACCAGTCGTTCTACATCGCCGTATGGCAGAACAAGGTTTTCATGGTCATCCTCGCGATCCTCAACATCGACACGCCGACCTGCAAGAACGTCGCGCTCGCGGAGAACAGCCGCATCAAGTAAGCGGCACTGGCCGGGGCCTCAGCTAAACTGGCCGGGCCGATCGCAAACGCTCGCCACGTTCCACTACGCACTCGGCGCCGGCAGGGCTCTCCGCTCCTGCTTCGCACAGCGCTCGTACTCGCGCTTGGGATGACGCTCGCCTTCGGAGCTTTCAGGATGCTCGATCGGGCGAACACGCCCGTAGCTCTCGCAGGGAGCCTCAACCAGTCGCCCGCTCCCGCTTCTGTGGCGAGCAACATCTTGCTGCCCGGCCTAGAAGCCGGCGCTTGCGTGAGCTTTGCTCCCACTCGTGCCGGCTCAGGCCAGACGGTGTTCATCGATCCGGGTCACGGAGGCATGGATCCCGGGGTCGTCGGGGGGACCCTCGGCCGCCGGGTCTTGGAGAAAGACGCGACGCTCGCCGTCGGCATGCGGCTGAGCACCCTCCTCCGAGCAGACGGCTATCGCGTGGTCATGGCGCGTACCCGAGACTCGACGGTCATCAAGCTGAATCCGGCTGATTCCGTGCTGGGCTCGCTGACCGCCAGCGCCGAGCATCGAGACCTGTTGACGCGTGCGGCGTGCGCCAATGCCGCGGGCGCGGCCGCGCTCGTCTCCATACATTTCGACGCCTACAGCGACCCGACGGTCGGAGGTACGGGAACCTTTTACGACGCTGCGAGGACGTTTGCGGCAGCGAACCGGCGCCTCGCCACCAACCTGCAGGCCGCGCTGGTCACCGCATTGGGCACCGACGATCGGGGCGTATGGACGGACGACCAGCTCGCCGCCCCCACGCTCACGAGCTCAGGCAGCACGTACGGTCACCTCATCGAGCTCGGCCCGATGGCGGCCGGTTGGGTGGATGAACCGAGCCAGATGCCCGGTGTCCTGGTCGAGCCACTGTTCCTGACCAATCCCGCCGAGGCCCGGTTGGCCGGCGACGAAGTCGGTCAGCAGCGGATCGCGGCGGCACTTGAGACCGGCCTCGTGAAGTTCCTGAGCGGCAACTGACCGGGCGCGCTGGTGCGCCTGGCAAGAATCGAACTTGCTGCCTCTTGCTCCGCAGGCAAGCGCTCTATCCGGTGAGCTACAGGCGCGTCCATCGAACAGCTGCAACGCGGTTTGGGGTCCGGTGATCGCCCCACCCTTGAAGCGGCTCGGCACTCAGTAGAGTACCTGACTGCATCATGGCCCCATGATCTTCGTCATCGGTTCCGGCCCGGCCGGTGTCGCTTGCGCCAGCGCGCTGCTCGAGAGGGGCGCGGAGGTGACCATGCTCGACGCCGGGCTGGAGCTGGAGGCTGACCGTAGGCGGCGACTGATCGATCTTCAGTCGGTGGCCTTCCCGTCCTGGGACGAGAAGTCGCTCAGTGTGCTGCGGGAGGGTGCTGAGCTAAGTCCGGGCGGTATACGGCTGAAGCTGGCTTATGGCTCGCAGTTTCCATACCGCGATCCGATCGACCAACCGATGTCGGCGGACGGGGTGCACGCGAAGCTTTCATTCGCGCGGGGAGGCCTCAGTAACGTGTGGGGCGCAAGCGTCTTGCCTTACCGCACGGAGGACATGAGCGAGTGGCCGATCACCGCAGAGGATCTGGCTCCGCACTATCGGGCAGTGCTCAAGCTGATGCCGTTCTCCGCGCGGCACGATGCGCTGGAGGAGCATTTCCCCCTTCACCATGACCAGCCCGGGATGCTTGCCTCGAGCAAGCAGGCGGCCGAGTTTCTCCACGATCTGGAGCTGAACAGAACGGCGCTACTTTCTCGGGGGATCAGTTTCGGCACGTCGCGCTTGGCGCTTCAGGCTGAGGTCTCGGAGGGCAAGCCGGGCTGCGTTTACTGTGGCAAATGCCTCTACGGCTGTCCCTATGAGGTCATCTACAACTCGAGCCACTCACTTGCTCAACTCAGGGCGAATCGCTCGTTCACTTACCGCTCGGGGCTGGTCGTGGAACAGCTGAAGGAGATCGGGTCACAGGTCGAGATAAGCGGCCGCGCAGTGGGTGATCGCGCTGCGTTCCAGATCCGAGGCGACCAGGTTTTCGTCGCGTGCGGCGTGCTGTCGACGGCGAGGATCATGCTGACGTCTCTCGAAGCTTATGACCAACCGATTCAGGCGATCGACAACTTCTATTTCCTGATGCCGCTGCTGCGCTACCGAAGCCGGCCAGACGTCCGTGAAGAACCCCTCTACACGCTGGCCCAAGTCTTCATCGAGATGCTGGACACCGCAGTCGGCGCGCAGACAACGCACCTTCAGGTGTACACCTACAACGAGCTCTTTGAGAAGGAGGTCCAGAGGATGCTCGGGCCTCTCGATAGACTGCTCCCGGACGCGCTCCGCCGGAATTTGCTCGGCCGCCTGCTCTTGATCCAGGGCTTTCTGCATTCCGACCTATCCGCGCGAATCCGGATAACACTGCGACGCTCCAGCAAAAACCATCGAGCAACTCTCGAGCTCACCGGCATAGCGAATCCGCGAATGCGACCCGCACTATCCGCACTGCAGCGAACGCTATGGGCCGAAAGGAGCTCGATGAAAGCATTTCCCGTTCCCCAGGCGATTCGACCTGGCGAACCGGGGCGCGGCTTTCACACGGGCGGAACATTTCCCATGCGGCGAAACCCCGATGCCTTTCAAGCCGACATCTTGGGACGGCCAACCGGATTCTCGCGGGTGCACCTTGTCGATTCCAGTGTCTTCCCATCATTGCCTGCAACGACCATCACCCTGAGCGTTATGGCGAACGCACACAGGATTGGCAGCACCGCGCTCGACTCATGACAAGAGTCGCGATCACGGGAGCAAGCGGCTTCGTCGGTTCGATGCTGGCGCGTCACTTCGAAGATGCGGGCTGGGACGTGACGCGTCTTTCTCACTCTGCCACCACCAGCGATACGAGCACCGTTCAGTTCCGACTTGGCGAAGACGTCGCCCCGGACATCTTTCGCACACGGCAAATCTCTGCTCTTGTTCACTGCGCTTACGACTTCCGCCCGGCGAATCCGGCCGAGATTCACCGTGTCAACGTCGAGGGATCCCGGAAGCTGCTTGAGGCAGCGAAGGACGGTGGGGTGGAGCGGATCGCGGTCATGTCTTCGATCAGCGCGTTTGAAGGCGCCACGTCGAAGTACGGACGCGCGAAGCTCGAGATCGAGGCGGCGGCGCTTTCCGTCGGTGCCTTAGTCGTGCGCTCGGGGCTCGTCTATGGCGACGGACCCGCGACGGCCGGAGGCATGTTCGGCAGCCTGGCCAAGAGCGTGGAGCGAAGAGTGGTCCCGCTCATCGACGGCGGAAAGCATCCCCAGTATCTGATTCACGAAGAGGACCTCTGGCTGCTGTTGAAGGGATTTCTCGAAGGCGAAGTGCTCGACCCCGGCAAGCCGGTGGTCGCCGCAGCATCGAAAGCATGGTCGCTGCGCGACTTGCTGGCCGAGCTTGCCCGCCGGCAAGGCCGCCATCCCAGGTTTGTAGCCGTTCCCTGGGTGCCCGTGTGGGCCGGTCTGCGGCTCGCGGAGATAGTCCGTGTCCCTCTGCCGTTTCGCAGCGACAGCGTGATCAGCCTTGTGCGCCAGGACCGCAATCCGGACTTCGACTCGCTCGCGGCGACGGGCATCGCCGCGCGGGATTTCTCAGCTTCCTGAGAATCGATCTCAGGTCAGGCGGGCGTCCACGGCCGCGGTCGCGGCTTTGAATGTAGTCGCGTCAAGATTGCTGGCGACCAGAAAGGCGACGAGGACCGATTTGCGCCAGCACGCCAGACTCAAGGGCGGCCGGTCGTACGTCCACGAGTTCAGGCCGAGCCCTGTGCCGGTCCCGCGAACAACGCCAGGCATGATCTGACCTGACACGGGTGGGGCGAAACCGAAAACGCCAGATCCCCAGGCGCGATCTGCCTGCCCCGAGTCGTCGAAGACCGCTACGAAGCTTGCTATCGATTTGATGGATGAGGTCGCCCCGAGCTCCGCTTTGCATGCGGCCGGAGTCGCGGTGAAGAGCGAGATGGCGCCGGCGGTGGCACCGGCGATGCGAAGCTGCTCCCATTGGGCGCCGACCCGGGCGGCGAGCGCCGCATCCGATTGAGCAAGGCTGGTGATGTAGACGTCGATCGGGCCTGAGCCCAGGCAAGGGGTCAAGCCCGCCGGGCTATCCGCCGACTGGAGGATGGCCGCGGTCGGCGCAATGTGGGGGGTTGGAGTGGGGAGAGGGCTGGCCACCGGATGCGTGTTGGACTGGCAGGCTGCGCAAAGCGCGCTCAGAGCGAGGATCGCGATGAGCCGGTGCACGGAGCGCGCAGTTTAGACTGCAACGGCCATCTCGCGCCTGTAGCTCACCGGATAGAGCGTTCGGCTCCGGACCGAAAGGCAGCAGGTTCAATTCCTGCCAGGCGCACCACTTTTCGAATACGAAGTCGCTTCTGGCCGGCCTCCGCGGGCGGCTCCTGGTCACAGAATGGTCACAATTTCTGAGGGGCGCAACTTAACATGCCGTCAAACGTTGACTCCTAGAGTGGCTGGTTCATACTCAGGCGAGCGGCAGGGCTGGGCCAGGTCGGGAGGGGCTCCCCTGGTAGCATGGACGGCTGATCTGAGATGGAGCGAACCCTGATGACTGTCCGGAAGCCTGCACGCATGCCGAACCTCGATTTCGACAAGGAGGCTCGAGCGAACCTGCGAAAGGTACTCGCGCAGCCGCATCACCCGACAGCTGCGCAGAACAATCTCGCCAGGGAGAAACGCGCTCTGCGTGAGGCTCGAACGCGTGAGGCCGACGCCCTAGAGAACTAGCCGGCGTGGCGTCAGCCGCCGGCAGCTATGCCCTCGAAGCTCGAGCTCTTAACGAGTCAGACGAAGACTGGATCCAGCGCTTTGCCGCGGGCGAGGAGTGGTGGTCCCACGAGGTGACCGACTTCCTCAGAAATGAGGCCCTCGAGCAGGGCAAACAGGGCCTCAACGTCACGAACCTCTTCTCGTTCCCCGGCTTCCGCGAAATCGTTGGCTTCTGCACGACCGCTGTCGGGAGCGTGCCGGCGGCGGTGCTGGATGAAGTCTTGTCCCTCCCACCAGGTGTTCCTGCACGAGTGCCAGCGGTGTTGATCGCGTACATGGCCGTCGCCAGGCCATATCGAAGAGTTGGTCACTTCGGGCAAGAGATGCACCTGCAGCTGCTTGAGGGCGTAGCGGCGTCCTCGTCGTGGGCGGTAGCGCGAGTCATCTACCTCGAGTGTTGGGAGGAAAACGAGGCTGGCATCGCTTTCTGGCAGCGGATGGGCTACGTGCAGTTTCACCGATTGCCTGCACCGCGGCCAGACACTGGAGCGACGGCCTCGCTCGTGCGCATGGTCTACGACCGTTTCGCGATCAGACCCTAAGTCGATCTCTCATCGGCTGCTTGCGGCAGCTCCTGGTGCGAGCGGTGCCCGGGCACCGGTTCGGGGCGGCCACGCATTCGTGCCTCCGGTCTAGGGCCTAGGCGGGGGTGAACGTGATCGTCCAAGCTGATCCAGCCTTTGCGGTTATTTGGCACGAGTAGGTGCCCCCGCCCTGAGTGTTCTGCTCGATCTGTCCGGAAGGCTGATCCGAGTCACTACCAAGGGTCGGTGAAACCCAAATTGAGATGGGTAGGCTTGTCTTGTCCTTCTCGCAGTGAGCCTCCCATTCAGCGTCCGGCTCGGTCCACGAAATGAAGTAGTTGCCGGATTCCAGGTTGATCGTAAAAGCCGTGCTCCTCACTCCCGATCGGGTGGAGGATTTTCCGCCAGAGGATTCTCCACCACAAGCAGTAATACCGAGTAGGCCGGCGGTGAGTAGGACGAGCAGCCTCTTCACGCACCTTTACTCAGGTAAACGGTTCTTCTGCGTGACTTGGGTTTGAGATCGTCGGTCATTCTCATTACGCTCCGACTCTATGCGAGCCGTGTGCCGTTGTGGGCTTGGTGGCCGATTTCTCCTCGGCCAGACGAGCGCGCGGATCGCTTGAGTTTGACGAGGCGCTTTGTAGGCGACTACGAGTCGTCTCGCTAGGCAGGCTCGACGGGCAGCCCATCGAGGACGACGCCGTCCCAGAGCGGTGGAGACCATTCATTGAGCATCAAGTCCAAAGTCTCACTGAGAGCGCCCGACAGCTCGATCAACCAGCCACAAGCGAGAAGCGGATCCGATGGGTTCTTCCACCGCGGGTAGGTTGCGAAGTTCACACTGCCGAGCTTCGTGGGACCTTCTTTGAGCTGCCAAGAGTTCCAGATGGCGAGTGAACCGAAATGAGTAATGTCCGAGAGTTCACCCCAAGCCGCCTTGAAGCCGGGCGCGACCTTTCCGACCGCATTGATCATTGCCTGACTCCCCTTTCGGCCGGGAGTGCCGGGGGGAAGGTTGCGCGGGCCTTTCATCACAGTCACGAGGTATGCAGGGCGTATCCGAACGTAGAGCACAACCATGACGACGTCTGCATACGAGCGGAGCAGGGGGAAGGCTACATGCGGATTCTCAGCCTTGACTGCTTCGACCACGCCGAGGCAGAGTCCGGTACCTCGCGCAATTGCGCTCAACATGAAGATCGCCGGCAGCTGTAAACGCTTCTGATCCTCGGCCATGATTCTTTTGGCGAGCGGGACGAATCCGGCAAAGCTCGCCCGCGCCTTCTCTATGGCATCTTCGACCGACGCAAATTGGGACAGGTCAACCTGTTGAGGCGGTGGGGACGTGCTCATGCATAGCAATTCGTACAACAAACAGGCCGTCCGGGATGCGGCCCGCTAGCTGGTGTCTGACACTCGCTCCTCGCAGGTTTGTGGCCGCTTGGGCACAATGGCACCGTGACCTTCGTTGGTTTCCGGCCCACTTTCGCCACACCGCGGGCGGCGGACCAGGGGATCCCGCTTCCGTCGCTCGGCCGCCGCCCATCGTCGACGTCACCGAATTCGTGACCGCGCTTGAGCTGCGGGCTTGGGAGACGAGATGAGAGCCGCCTTTTGCACGGCGTACGGGCCGCCCGAGGTGCTCCAGATCAGGACTGTGCCCGACCCGCGTCCCCGGAACAAGGAAGTGTGCATCCGACTTGTCGCGACCGCGGTCACAGCCAGCGACTGCATCGTGAGAGGCCTCAAGCTGCCCGGCGTCTACCGGCTCTTCATGCGAGCGGCGTTCGGCTTCAGGGCGCCGCGTAGGGGGATTATCGGCATGATCGCGGCCGGCGAGATCGAGTCGGTCGGCCGCGAGGTAACCTCTTTCAAGCCAGGTGACCAGGTCTTCGGAATGGACGGTTTCCGCGCGGGTACATACGCAGAGAAGGTGTGCTGGCCGGCGAGTACGGCGCTCGCACTTCGACCTACCAACCTCACGTACGAGGAATCCGCCGCCCTGCCCTACGGCGGGCTGATCGCCTCGTTCTTCGTGCGTCGGCTGAAGGTTCGGAAGGGCCAGCGGCTGCTGGTCTATGGAGCCTCGGGGGCGATAGGTACGTCTGCGGTGCAGCTGGCCAGGCATCTCGGCGCCGAGGTGACCGGCGTTTGCAGCACCGCGAACCTCGAGCTTGTGCGGTCGCTGGGTGCGACCACGGTGATCGACTACACGAAGGACGACTTCACACAGAGCGGCAGGCGCTACGACCTCATCTTCGACGCCGTTGGCAAACGGAAGAGCGCGAAGGCGATGCTTAACGCCGGCGCGGCACTCGCATCGGGCGGAGTGTCGATGTCCGTCGATGATGCGTTCCCGAGGACCAAGACGTCAGACCTGCTGGTGCTGAAGGAACTCGCCGAGAGCGGCGCCCTTCGGTCTGTGATCGACCGCCGCTACACGCTGGAGGAGATTGTCCAGGCGCACCGCTACGTCGACCTGGGTCACAAGAAGGGCAACGTGATCGTCACTATCTCGCCAAACTGATTGCGGCACCGATAGCGCAGGAAGTCGATCGCTCTCCGTCCGACGGTGGTGTTTGCCAGATCCGTTGTTTAGTTGGGCAGTTTCTTGATGGTGTCGCCTGGGCGCACCGTGCCGCCCACGATGACCCTGCAGTTTGCTCCGCGCAGTCGCAGCTCGCGTCCCGTTTGAGAGTTGACGAACTTCAGCGCATCGACGCCGAAGCGCGCTGAGAACTTTGCGCATCCGGTGTGTGGGGGTTCGCTGAACTCGATCACCGCCGAACCGATCTGCACCCGGCTGCCCGGGGGTAGGTTGGCGCGGCTGAGGTCGAGGTCCACGTACAGCTGGTCACCGGCCAGGGGCCAGCGCTCGCGGTCACCCGCGACTGCGGCCGCGACCCTTGCGTTCATGAGCGTCAGCTGGGCATCTGGATCTGGGCTGCCGTCAGGAGCCCTGCTGCCGCGAACCAGCCAGGTGTCGCCCTCGAGGCCTTCGCGGGTGTTTAGGCGAGCCTCGGTCAGTACCTCGCGCTCGTCCTCGCCGGGGCGCCGGGCGATCAGCTCGACGGTTCCCCCATCCGCCGGTGCCGCCCGGATGTGGTCGAGGCTTTCCTCGAGGCGGGTAAGTTCTGTGTGGAGCAGCATGCCCGTATTTTGCAGGCTACGACTTCGGTCTGTCTTGTGATTCGAAAAGCTGAGGCCTTCTCTGCGAGCGATCGACCCGTCTGGCGACCCAGCCACGCCGGGACTCTACTGGCCGGCGCGGTGCGCTGGCATCATTGCGCGATCACCACTCAAGAAGTTCGGCGCATCGCCCTCGCCTTACCCGAAGTCGTCGAGCTCGAGCATTGGGGCAACCCATCGTTCCGAATTCGCGGCAGGATCTTCGCCACGATGCCCGATCAGCAGCACGTGAACGTGATGCTCGACCCATTCGATGTCGAGCCCGTTCTGCGTGACGACCCCGGATCCTGCGAGGAGCTCATGTGGGGGAAGCAGCTCGTCGGTGTGCGCGTGTCGCTGAAACAAGCTTCACCGACCATGGTCAGGTCGCTTCTCGAGGCGGCCTGGCGGCGGAAAGCACCAAAACGGCTGCTCCGCAAGTAAGCAGCCCCGTAGGCTCTAGGCGAGTGAGCGACAACACGTTTGCCATCGAACTCTTCAGCGGCCTACCTCGGCGCTACGACCTGCTGGCGGAGGTCCTGTCGTTCGGGCAGAACGGGCGCTGGCGTCGCGAACTGGTGGGTCACCTCGCCTCGCGCGAGCCCCGCACCGTGCTTGACGTCGCCACCGGGACCGCAGGTGTGGCGATTGCGCTGGCCGCTGCAACCGAGGCGCGTATCACCGGTGTGGACATCAGCGAGGCGATGCTCGAACGCGGGCGTGAACGTGTGCGGACGGCGGACCTCTCCGAACGCATCCACCTGGAGCCTGCCCGAGCCGAAGCCCTTCCATTTCCGTCAGAGTCGTTCGACGCGGTCAGCTTCACCTATCTCTTGCGCTATGTCGCCGATCCCGCAGCCACCATCGGCGAGCTTGCCCGCGTGCTCCGGCCCGGTGGCCACATGGCGAGCCTGGATTTCTACGTGCCGCAAAACGCCGTGTGGCGTGCACCGTGGTGGGCGTACACGCGAATGCTGCTGCCTGCCGCGGGCTTGTTGCTTGGCGGCAAGGCGTGGTGGGACGTCGGCCGCTTTCTCGGCCCGAACATCGAGGCCCACTACAAGCGGTGGCCACCGGCCAAGATCGTCGAAGCTTGGGAGGCGGCCGGCATGATGGACGTCGGCTCCCGAGTCATGAGCCTGGGTGGCGGAATCGTGATGTGGGGTACCAAGGGTGCCTGAAGTGCTTGCGCCGGCTTTCTACACCGCGCACACCACGGGATGGCGCAGAGACGTCTGGGCGCTGCTTCACCCGCCGTACACCGCGTGGCATCTCTCTTATGTGTTGATCGGCGCGAGCCTGGCGCCGACTGTGAACATCGTCCGGCTGATCGCCACGCTGCTTGCATTCTTTCTTGCGGTCGGGGTTTCGGCGCACTCGCTTGACGAGCTCAGAGGACGACCGCTGCAGACACGATTACCTGCGAGTTTGTTGTGGGCCGCGGGGGTGATCGGTCTCGGTGGCGCGGTCGTCATCGGGATCGCGGGGGTGACGGTGCTGGGACCGTGGCTCCTTCCCTTCATCGCACTGGGCGTCTTCTTCGTCTTTGCCTACAACCTCGAGCTGCTGCGCGGTCGCCTGCATGGCGACTTCTGGTTCGCCCTTTCGTGGGGCGCCTTTCCAGTTCTCACTGCGTACTTCGCGCAGACCGGCCGTCTGTCGCTCGCAGCAATCGGGGCGGCGGGTGCGGGTTACGCGCTGTCCTATGCCCAGCGAATGCTGAGCACTCCGGCCAGGCTGCTTCGCAGGCGCAGCAGGTCAGTGGCGGGAGCGGTGACCATGAACGATGGATCCGAGGTTCCCCTCGATCAGCCGACTCTGCTGCGCCCACTCGAGCGAGCCCTCGCGGCGGCCTCCTGGGGGGTCGTCGCGCTTGGTGTTGCGCTGGTCATCTCGCGCTTAATCTGACGCCGGTATCCTGCGTGGTGCTATGAAGCCCGCCGAGGTGTTCGCCAAGCCGCTGCTGCGGGGATGGTCGCACGCCGCCGCCGCGCTGGTCGCGATCGCCGGCCTGGTTGCGCTGATCGTCATCACCCGCCACGACCCCGCAAAGCTCGTGTCGATGCTCATCTACGGGACGGCACTCGTCCTGCTGTTTGCGGTCAGCGCCACGTATCACATCTTCAACTGGCCGCCGAAGGTGAAGGACTGGCTGCGCCGCGCCGACCACGCCACGATCTTCATCTTCATCGCGGCGACGTATACGCCGCTGGTGTTCAACGCTCTGGTTGGTTGGTGGCGCGTCGCGGTCCTGGCAGCGATCTGGATTTGCGCCATCGCCGGGGTTGCGGGCGCCGCGCCGTTCCTGCGGATTCCGCGAAAGCTGCTCGCGGGTCTCTACCTGGCGATGGGCTGGGTGGCAGTGGTCGCCTTCGTTCCATTGACCGCCGCGCTTGGCTGGGTGGCAGGGCTGCTCATCGCTCTTGGTGGTCTTCAGTACTCGCTAGGCGCCGCCGCGTATGCCTTCAAGCGGCCCCGCTTGTGGCCGCGTGTCTTCGGCTACCACGAGGTGTTTCACCTCGCCGTGATCAGCGCGAGCGTGACGTTCTACGTGGTCGTGGTGCAATACGCCGCACCGTTTCATAGAGTCGGCTAGAAGACGTTCCACCACCCCCATCCGGCGCGCTTCGCGCGCCGGCTTCCCCGCAAAGCGGGGAAGCAGCTTCTACCTCCCCAATCTCGCGCGCCGGCTTCCCCGCAAAGCGGGGAAGCAGCTTTTACCTCCCCATCTGGCATCGGCTAGTTAGACCGGAGGGACTCCGTGTTTGCGGTCCGGTCGCGTTGAGACCCGAGTCGCGTACGCCTTGAACCGCGCGATCAGCGCATCGCGCAGCTGCTCGGGCTCGACGACGTCGTCGACGATGAGGTTGGCGGCGAGCTTGTAGAGGTCCACATCCTCGCGGTACTCGTCCTCGAGCTCCTTCCGGCGCGCAGCTTTCGCCTCCTCGGGCAGCTCCGCGAGCTTGTTGAAGAAGACCGCGTTGACCGCGGGCTCCGGACCCATGACCGCGATCTGTGCCGATGGCAGCGCGATCACGCTGTCGGTGTCGAATGCCGGGCCGGCCATCGCGTAGAGGCCCGCTCCGTATGCCTTGCGCACGATCACACAGATCTTCGGCACCGTGGCCTCGGACACGGCGCTGATCATCTTGGCGCCGTGGCGGATGATGCCGCGACGTTCGACGTCGGTGCCGATCATGAAGCCGGGCACGTCGGCGAGAAACAGCAGCGGAATGTTGAACGCGTCGCACAGCCAGATAAAGCGCGCGGCTTTATCCGCAGAGTCGTTGAACAGCACGCCACCCTTTTGCATCGGTTGGTTCGCAAGAACTCCAACAGCCTGCCCGTCAAGGCGAGCGAAACCTGTGAGCAGCTCCTTGGCGAAGAGCTTCTTGATCTCGAGCCAGCTGCCTTCGTCGATGACGGCTTCGATGAACTTCCGCATGTCGTAGCCACGGTTCGCTTCAGCTGGTATCAAGTCGCCGGTCGGCTTCGACAGAGCTCGCGCGGGTTTTGCGTCGGAGGCCGGAGGCTTTTCGCCCGACCGCAGCGGCATGTATTTGAAGTAGGAGCGACCGAACTCGATCGCCTCCTTGTCATCTGCGACCAACGCGTCCCCACAACCGCTCTCCGTGCAGTGCATGCGGGCGCCACCGAGCTCCTCGAGGCTCACCTTCTCGCCGACGACGACCTCGACCATGCGCGGCGATCCGAGGTACATCGAAGCGTTGCCCTCGACCATCACGACGATGTCGCAGAAGGCGGGTATGTAGGCGCCCCCTGCGGCGGAAGGCCCGAAGAGCAGGCAGATCTGCGGCACCTGGCCGGACAGCTGCACCTCGTTGAAGAAGATGCGTCCCGCGTGACGCCGGCCGGGGAACATGTCGATCTGGTCAGTGATCCGCGCGCCGGCGGAGTCGACGAGGTAGAAGAGGGGCACGCGGATGCGGGCGGCGGTTTCCTGGATGCGCACGATCTTTTCCACGGTGCGGGCGCCCCAGCTGCCGGCCTTGACCGTGGGGTCGTTGGCCATGACGGCGACCTGCCGGCCTTCGATCGTGCCCAGCCCGGTGACCACTCCGTCCGCCGGCAGTTCTTCGGCCAGCACGTTGGCGAAGAGCCCATCTTCGATGAAGGAGCCCTTGTCCAGCAGCAGGTCGAGGCGCTCGCGCGCCGTGAGCTTGTGTTGCTCACGAAGCTTTGGCAGGTATCGCGTTCCGCCCTTCAACGCCTTTTCGCGCAGCTCGCGGTGGCGCGGATTGCTCAACCGCTACCGTCCTTTGAAGTCGGGATCGCGCTTCTCGAAAAAGGCCTTGATGCCCTCCTTCGAGTCTTCCGTCAGCGTGACCAAAGTGAACTGGCTGTGGAGGTAGGCGAGGGCCGCCGCGAACTCCATGTCCTGCTGCTTGTAAAAGGAGTCTCGGCCTAGCTGCATCGCGACCGGCGACTTCTTTGCGAGCTTTTCGGTGATTTCTTTGACAGTGTTGTCGAGAAGGTCGTGCGGCACCACCCGGTTGACCACGCCGAACCCCTGCATCTGCGTCGCGGTCCAGCGGTCGCCGAGCATCTCCATCTCGAGGAGAACTTTGCGTGGCATGTTCCGCGAGAGGATCGCCTGGATCATCATCGGCCAGATCCCAACGTTGATCTCCGGCGTGCCAAAAGTTGCAGTGTCGGTCGAGACCAGGAGGTCGCAGGCGCATGCAAGCCCGATGCCGCCGGCGAGCGCGTGCCCGTTGATGCGACCGACGATCGGCTTACCGAGGCCGGCCATCAGGGTGAAGAGCTCAACGAAGAGATTTCGGCTGCGGTGACGCTCCAGGTGGGTCATTTCGGCGTCGAATCCGGCGAGATCCGCCCCGGCACAAAACACTCTGTCGCCCGCTCCGGTCAAAACGACCACCCGGACCTCAGGCTCCTTCTGGCACCAACGAAAGGCAGTGGCCAGGTCGCCCAGCATGGTCGCGGACAGCGGGTTGCGCTGCTCCGGGCGGTTGAGCATCACGGTGGCGACGTGTTCATCAAGTGAGACCGCCACCTGCTCGAGCGCGGGCATCTGAGTCATCGCAGTAATCGTAGGGGCGAGGCTCGTCAGCCGAGGATGCCAGTCGCGATGGCGATGCCGACCACTATGAGCATCGCGCCGCCGACCTCTTCGCTCCATCCTTCAATGCGCCGTCCGAGCCGGTGGCCGAGCTCCAGGCCGAGCAGCGACATCACGACGCTGACGACTCCCATGGTCACCGCCGCGACCACGATCTGGACCTTATAAACCGCGAGGGCGAACCCCACCGCCAGGTTGTCGATGCTCAGCGCCATCGCGGTGACGATCAGGCTGTGCGTCTGAAGGCTGGGGGCCTGCTCCTTGCGTTCCAACCCCCATCCCTGCCAGATCGTGTACGCACCCGTGAGGATCAGGATGCCGCCGGCAACGTACCCGGCCACATGGCCTCCGATATAGCCCGATACCGCCTGCCCGAGGAGCAGGCCGAGCAGCGGCATCAACGCTTCGAAGAAGCCAAAGGCAAGGCCGACTCGGATTCTTGTCCGGGCATTGATTCCGCTCAGGCCGATCCCGATCGCGCCCGCAAAGTTGCTGAGCCCGACGGACAGGCTGACGATCAACAGGCCGAACAATCCAGACACGCGCGTAACTATATTCAGCGTCGGACGCCGTCATTTCACAGGCAACACTTAACAAAAACACTTTGCCGGACTGGCTTATCGGATCCAGAATGGCAGCGAATCTGCAACCGCCTCTGTCACCCAAAGTTAGGTCCAGACTCGCTTAAACCATATACTCCGACCCACCAAGAAACTTATGAAGCTCAGGCAGCGCGAACCTGTCGCCGCCACGGCCACCTCATCGCACGGCGGTGGCATCGATCTCGACAAGCCGATTTTCACGCTCAGCGTGGCTTCCGAGATCCTGGAGGTGCACCCGCGCACTTTGATGATGTACGAGCACCTGAGCATGATCAATCCCAAACGGACGGTTACCAATCGCCGGCGCTACTCCCGTCGAGACGTGATGAAGCTGCAAGCCATCCAGACGCTCTCCCGCGAGCATCACGTCAACCTGGCCGGCGTTCGGTACATCCTGGCGCTGCTCAAGCGCCTACACAACGCGGGTGTCGAAGCACCGGATGGCTTGAAGAACCTGGACGTGTCGCAGCTCGACGTCTGAATAACCCCAGTTCCGGGTTGATGGAAGGTAAATGTCAAAGAAGAGAAGACGCTTAGAGATCAAGGTCGAACCCCTGCCGGCACCTTTTCAAATGGAGACAGCATCTTGCCCCGTATGTGGGCGCGACGCGGCGGCGATCGGGAGGCGTCACCTCCAGATCGTGTTCCGCTGCGAAGGATGCAAGGTCGTCTTCAAGCGCAACCGGAGCTGGCCCTACATCTACTGAGTCGGGTTGTCAACTCCCAACCCACCGCGTTTCTCTAATGTGGAGTTATGAGGCGGTCTGTCGGAAGGGTGGCGATCTACGGAGCGCTTCTCGGCTTGGCCACGGCGGCTGTCGCCGAGGCGGTCCGCCCCAGAGGTGGAAGCACTGTGCTGGTCGATTGGGACCAGGTGCGGCGGGCGGCGCGCGCTCGTCTCGACACACGGTCGCCCGATCACGCTGAGCTGGCAGCTGCTGCTGGGAGCTACCGCGTGATGGCCGCAGAGCTCGAGAAGCCGATGCTCAAGTTTGTCGGTGGGCTTCCCAAAGGTGCGTCCCTCCCGAAGTTCGAAGCGCTCGATCGTGTCGGGTGGCTCGATCTGAATCTCGGCATCCTGCGGCGGGTCGTCGACCCAGTCCTGGAAGCCGGACGCGTGCCCAACTCACTCCTTGTCGAGGTTGGGCGCACGGGAGTCGACAGCTACGTGGCGTTCATGCTCGCGTTCATCGGCCGCCGAGTGCTCGGGCAGTACGACCCGCAGCTCCTCGGAGCCGAGCCGGTCGGAGGCGAGGGCCTGTACCTGGTCGAGACCAACGTCGAGGAATGGGGACGGCGCGCCGACCTTCCCGGCGAGGACCTCAGGCGCTGGTTGATCCTTCACGAGATGACGCACGCGTGGCAGTTCGCGGCGCATCCGTGGCTGCGCCCCTACATGGAGAGCTCGATGCGGGTGCTCATGCAGTCGGTGACCAGGCCCGCCACACCTGTCGCTCGCATCGCAGCCTTCGCCGGCGTGCTGCCTGCTCAATGGAAGGTGATGCGGCAGGTCCAGGGCACCATGTCTGCGGTCGAGGGCTACAGCAACCTGGTCATGAACGAGCTTGGTGGCAAGCTGCTGGCAGGGTTCGACCGGCTGGAGGAGGCTTACAGCAAGCGGAGCTCGGGCAAGAGCCCGCTCGAAGTCTTGATCTGGAAGCTCACCGGGCTCGACCTGAAGCTGCAGCAGTACCGTCACGGGGAAGCGTTCTGCAAGGCGATCTACGACCAGCACGGGATGAAAGTGCTGAACCAGGTATGGAGCAGTGAAGCTCACATGCCTCGACTCGATGAGCTCGCGCACCCGGAGGTCTGGTACCGGCGGGTGGTGGCTAGTAGTTAGCCCACCTCCCCATCCGGCCGGCGCTGCCCCACCGGCGCTTCGCGCCACCTCCCCATAAATGGGGAGGCGCCACCTTCCCCGCAAGTGGGGAAGCAGACTTCAAGAAGCTAGTCCTTGAGTTCTTCCTGGGCTGTTTCTTCGGTGATCGGCATCACCGCGACGGGCAGATCCGCGATGTCGAAATAGCGCACCGCTTTGTTCATTCGTTTGGCTATTCCGACCTGCACCTTGACGCCCAGCGAGATCCGACCGAACACCCAGACCTCATCGCAATGCGCGAGCAGGTTGTTCATCGCCTCGCGCACGACGTCTTTGGAAACCGTGTGCATCAGGTAGTAGTCGAAGAGCATGAAAGGGCTCACCGGGACCATGCCCGAGTCGAGGACGAACTTCTGGATGTGCGCCCGCCAGTAGAAAACCTTGTTCGACATGGCGACATAGACCAGTCGCTTGGGGTGCCGCAGCGTCTCTTCGGCCTGGTCCCGAGCGCTTGGTTTGGTGGTCGGCTGAAAGATCCGTTCGAGAATATCCTCGGCGGCCTTCCCCGAGACTGCCATGAGACTGGCTATCGTATCAGCCGTGCCCGCAGCTTCCCGGTTCGACCTCTCCGGACGCGTGGCATTGGTGACCGGTGCGAGCCGCGGGATCGGCAGCGCAATCGCGACCGCCCTGGTCGAGCAGGGGGCACATGTGGTTCTCTCCAGCCGCAAGCAGGCCGACCTCGACGAGGAGGCCGCGCGCATCAACGCGCAGTACCCCGAGCGGGCCACCGCCATCGCCGCCCACGCCGGCCGGCCGGAGGACCTCGACCGGCTGGTGAAGTCGGTCATGGAGCGCTTCTCCCACATCGACATCCTGGTCAACAACGCCGCCACCAACCCGTCGTTCGGGCCTGTGCTCGGTGCTGAACTGTCGGCTTGGGACAAGACGTTCGAGGTCAACCTGCGTGGGGTTTTCATCCTGACCAAGCTCGTTTACGAGGCGTGGATGCAGGAGCACGGCGGGGTGGTGGTGAACATCGCAAGTGTCGGCGGTCTGCGGCCGGGTCTCGGCCTTGGTATCTACAACGTCACCAAGGCGGGCGTGATCATGCTGACGCGCCAGCTCGCCCGCGAGCTTGGCGGCAAGGTACGTGTCAACGCGATAGCACCGGGCCTGGTCAAGACGCGATTCGCCGAAGCGCTGTGGGGCAACGAGGACATCCTCGAGCGGGTGCTGGCCTCCAACCCGATGGGGCGGATCGGCTTGCCGGACGAGATCGCGGGCGCGGTGGTTTTCCTGGCGTCGAATGCCGCGAGCTACATCAACGGCGAAGTTATCGTGATCGACGGGGGCGGGGGAGAGGTTTAACCGTTCCCTTGCCGGCCGGCGCTGAAGCGCCATTGGACTCGGCCTCGCCGTCCTCTAAAGCCAGCTGCCGGGTGTGGATGAAGTCCTCGAGCTCCTTCTCGTACTGGTAGGCGTGGTGGTCCGCGGCATAGCGATGAACACGGCGCTGCTGGATGAAGTCCTCAAAGGCGGCCTGGGTGTCTCGCGCGGCGCGAAAACCAAGCTGCCGCGCCGCTTTGGCGGTCGACAAAGAGCGGCCCCACCGAAGCAGGTCCAGCAGCTGTGGCGACAGAAAGGCCACTCCCGTCTTGCCGATCGCGAACGCGGCCAGCCCGAGACCGATCGGCGGGAGCAGCGGCGCGTGCAGCTTGCCCGCGGCGTCGAGCAGCTTCGAGAGAGGCTCAGCCCCGGGCACCGCGATGTTGTAAGCACCGGCCGGGCCTCGCTTCGTGGCGAGGTAGATGGCCTCGATGCAGTCGTCGCGGTGGATGAGCTGCAGCGAGGGATCGTAGCCCGCGACGGTCGGGACAACCTCGAGGTCGAGGTAGCGGGCCAGGGGTTGGGGCTCCTGTGGGTTGAGGCTATTGGAAAAGCGGAGCACCACGATCGCAATCTCTGGATTGCGCAGCGCGAAGTCGCTGACGTAGGACTCGACCTCAACGATGTCGCGCACGAACTGGTGGCGTGAGTTGGTGTCCAGGCGGTGGTCCTCGCGCAACGCGGCGGGTAGGTCGAACCGGGATCCATAGACATGCCCGGACGACTTGAGCACGAATCGCCGGACTGGGCTTCCTTCGCCGGCGCACCCCGCCAGCAGGTTCAGCGTGCCAATCACGTTCATCTCATGGGCGCGACGTGGATCCATGTCGAAGGAGTCGACGCGGGTCAACGTATGCACCACGGTGTCGATGCCGACAGATCGCACGAGCTTTCCGATCAGCGAGTGACGGACGTCGAGCTTGAGATAGTCGGCGCGTCCCAGGTCATAACGCGGCTCGCGGGTATCGATGCCGATAACCTCGGCCACGCTGGGGTCTTCCACCAGGCGCTGCACGAGGAGGGCTCCCCACCAGCGGGCGACGCCGGTAACGAGAATGCGCCGTTTCTTAGCGGCCATCTTCAGCTCAGTCTAGCCCTGGAAATCATGCGTGGCAGGTGGGCCTGGCTTCGCCAGGCCTTCTACCCAGCGTTCACATTGCACTCGTTCGTTGCGAGGAGAACCCTTTTGGAAAAAATCCCAACCTGCAGGAAAAAGAGCCATGAGAGGAAACCTAGGTTTCCTCTCATATCTGTTCAGTATGTGCGCTTAATGACATCCCGTTCCATGTGCGCGACCGCCGCCGACACGCTCTCGCGCAGGGGTGATTTCGCGGTGCGCAGTGCCCACTCCAGCTGGCGCAGCAGCGAGTAAAGACCCTTCATCGCCTTCACTGCATCCCCGATGTCGACGTTGGGTGGGAGGGGAATCTGGTCGAGCGGCTCGCCCGCTGCCCAGCGGTACGCGAAGTCGATGTAGTCGTGCGAGGGCGTGCGGAGGTTTGGCTCGTCGAGGTCGCTCTCCAGATCCGCGAACCGGAAGTAGAGCGAGCGAACCAGGCGGGCCGTCTGCGCGATGGCCGGGGTCGGATAACGCCGAGGGCCGCGCGCCTGGCGATCCCTGCCGCCCCGGTCCCTGTCTTCGGCCGACAGCATCACGAGCACGCCGCAGAGCTCTTCAGGGGTGAGGCCTTCCAACCAGCCGAGCCAAATCGCCTCGGCGACCAGGATCGTGTTCTCGCCATACACCCGGGACGCGAACAGGCCCTTGTCGGTGGGCCGGTCGTGGGCGAGGAACCCTGTCTCGGTCAGGATCTTGCAGAGACGGCGCAGCTTGCGGGGGTACTCGTCCATCTGTCCGGTGACCTCGCGCTGCCCGCCCTCGAGCTCCTTCTGGAGGGTGCGGATCTCGCCGTACTTCTGAAGCAGCTCGCCAAAGCGCGGCGAGCGCACAACCTTCAGCTTCCGCTGGCGCTCGAGCAGGCCTTTCGCCTCGATCTCGAGCCGCTGGACCAGCCGCCCCGCTGACCCCATCGTCCGTTGGCGCCCGCGGCGACCCCGGCGCTCCGCGCCCGCCTCTCGCCGCAGCCGCTTCAGCTCGATCCGGATCGCGCGCCGGCGGTCTTCGAGCTTGAAGTACTGCGCGACGTCCTCGATCGAGACATCAGGGTCGTCCCAGAGGCGGCGGATGTCGGCGAGGCGCTCGCGAACGTTGGCCAGTCGCACCTTCGTCTGGTCCGCAGCCAGGCGCTTTTGGAACTGGCCGAACGACCGCTGCATCAGCCCCTCCGCCTCCTCCGGCGTGTATACGCGCAAGAGGTTGAGGGCCATGTTGTAGCTGGGCAGGAACTTTGACTCGACGACGAGTGTCGGCCCCATCGCGACCTCATAGATCGTGCCGACCTCAACGTCCGACTCTTTGAGGATCACCCCATGACCGATCACGTCGATACCCCGCCGGCCGGCCCGTCCCATAAGCTGCGTGAGCTCGCCAGTGGTCAGGTGGGAGAAGTTCACGCCATCGAACTTCGTGAACGACGAGACGACGACACCGCGCGCCGGCATATTGATGCCGAGCGACAACGTCTCCGTCGCGAAGACGACCTTGATCAGGCCGCGCTGGAAGAGCTCCTCCACCATCTCTTTGTGGTACGGCAGCAGGCCCGCATGGTGCTCCGCCAGCCCGCGTCGCAGCAGGCGAGCGTCGACCATGCGGCGGAACAGGACCTCCTCGTCCTGATTCTTCAGCCCGGCCAGTCGCTCTGCCGCGACGCGGTCGATGGCCTCTTTCTCGGCGGCGGTGGTTAGGTCGATCTCGTGGTATGAGCACCGCTGGAGTGCCTCGCGACACCCGCGGCGCGAAAAGATGAAGTAAATCGCTGGAAGCATGTCGAGGCCGCGCAGCTCCGGGATTACATGCAGCAGGTCGTTAGACGGCAGGGAACGGTAGTTGCCGAACCGATACGATGCCTCCTCTTCCTGCGCCGCCTTGGTCCACGTGCGCTGGTCGATGCCGCCGTCTCCTTTGAATAGAGGAAGGAAGCGGTTGTTGATCGCGAGCCACATCTTCAGCTCGACGGGCCTGACGTCATGGAACACGGTCTCCATGCCGCCGCGGTTTTCGGCCATCCAGTCGGCAATCTCCTGGTAGTTGCCGATCGTGGCCGAGAGGCCGACGAGCTTGATGGTGGCCGGCGCCTGGATGACGATCTCCTCCCAGACCGAGCCACGCGGGAAGTCGTCGATGTAGTGGACCTCATCGAGGACGACATAGCGGACGAGGTCGAGGCGCTTCGGATCCTCGTAGATCAGGTTACGTAGGATCTCGGTCGTCATGACGACGATCGGCGCGTCGTCGTTGATCGTGTTCTCGCCGGTGACCAGGCCGACCATCGATTGGCCGTACTCGCGCACGAAGTCGTGGTACTTCTGGTTGCTCAAAGCCTTGAGCGGCGTGGTGTAGAGGGCCTTGACGCCGTCCTGGAGGGCGCGGAAGATCGCGTACTCGGCGACCATGGTCTTGCCGCTGGACGTCGGCGCGCTGACCAGCACGCCGCCTTGCCCTTGCTCCAACTTTTCGATCGCCTCGCGCTGGAAGGCGTCGAGCTGAAAAGGCAAGCCCGCCTGGAATTCGTCTACGTATGAAGCAACCGTCTTCACAGCCGGACAAGCTCGGTCGAAACGTCCGTGACGCGCGCGCCGTCACTGTGCGATTCGATATAGGCGAGGACGGCGGCGAGCACCTCCTCCGTGTGGCGGCCGTTGTTGCTGACGGTCGCGATGGCCAGCTCCGCCAGCTGCCAGCGGTCGAGCTCGCCGACCTCGGCGGCCGAAACTTGGAACTCGGTCCGGACGCGCCGCAGCAGCCCGCTCACCACCTGCCGTTTCGCCTTGAGCGAACCGGAATCCGGCAGGTGGAGGACGACCCGGGCGACGCCAAGCGCCAATTTCGCGGCCATCACAGTGATTTCTCGACCATTGGGGGCACTGGAACTATGATGGCGCGCAAGAACGCACCGCCGGGTAAGCGGGCACCTTTGGGGAGGATAGCGACCATATGAGTCGAGACGATGCGGCGGAAGGCTTTGGGCAGTTCGAACGGTTTCTTCAGGAGTGGTCCCGCCGGGACTTCCTGAAGCGCGCCGGGGGCGCGGCGGCCTACCTGGCGTTCATGGCCGGTGGCGCGGAGTTGCTGGCCGCTGCCTGTGGGCCGAGCACCGCACCCACTTCGCTGACACCGGTCAAAGGCGGCAAGTTGATCGAAGGCTTGATCAGCGACATCGCCAACTTCGCCGTGCTCAACGCCGGCGACACCTCCTCGCAGCAAGTGATCACGCTCACGTTCGACGGGCTGCTAGGAATCGCCGCCAACGGCGACAACATCCCATTGCTGGCTTCAGCCCTGCCGACCGTCTCTTCCGATTCGCTCACCTTCACCTTCAAGCTGCGGCCCAACCTCAAGTTTTCAGATGGGCACGCGCTGACCGCCGAGGACGTTGTCTTCACCTACGGTCTGATGTTCTTGCCCGAGACCAGTGATTTCGTCTCGCGCTACCGCTCGGACCTGGAGGGTTACATACAGAGCGTCACAGCTCCGGATCCGCAGACGGTCGTTTTCAAGTTCAGCAAAGTCCAGGCTTCTTTTCTCGACAGCCATTGCCGCCGCGGCATCTTGCCCAAGCACATCCTCGGCAACGTGACGCCTAAGGCGCTCAACACCCATGACTTCTGGTCCAACCCGACAGTCGTCAACGGAGTGTTCAAGTTCGTCAAGTGGGACAAGGGCCAGCAGGTCGTATTCGCCCGCAATGACAACTACTGGGCGGGGCCGTCAAACCTCGACCAGTACATCTACAAGGTCGTCACCGACGCGGTAGTGCTGGCACAGCAGCTGAAGACCGGCGAAATTGACGTAGGCCAGCCCGACGCCAGTCAGTTCGACAACCTGAAAACCGTCACCACGATCGACGCGCTAACGTTTGCCCGGCCTTCTTTCGTCTACTACCTGTACAACCTCGATAAGGCCCGGACGTCGTCATACGCGATGTTCTCGGACAAGAACGTCCGCAAGGCGCTGCACATGGCGCTGGACCGCCCAACCATGGCGAAAGCTGTGTACTTCGCCTATGCGACCCCGGCCGATTCCGTCCAGGTGCCGATGGACTGGGCGTACAACCCGAACGTGTCACCCAAGTACAAGTACGACAAGGCCGGGGCACAGAAGCTGCTCGACGACGCCGGGTGGGCTAAGGGTGCCGACGGAATTCGTGTCAAGAACGGTCAGAGGTTCTCATTCGAGATCAACACCAACTCCGGTAACAAGGTGCGCGAGAACCTCATCCAGGTCATGCAGCAGCAGTGGAAGGAGATCGGAGTCGAGGCCCAGCCGCGACCAATCGCCTTCCAGACCCTGGTCACTCAGCTTCGCACCACTCACACGTTCCAGGTCATCCTGCTTGGAATCTCGAGCGGTGACACCGACCCTGACCAGACTTCCCTGTGGACGACCAAGGGAATCGGAGCGGGCGGACTCAATGGCATGCAGTACGTAAACCCGGAGGTGGACCGGCTCATGGCCGAGGCTCTGACGACCACCGATCGGGCCAAGCGCAAGCCGCTCTATTTCAAGATCCAGGACATCCTTGCGGATGAGCTGCCGGGACCGATCCTCTTCTACCCCAGCTACCTGTGGGGCATCAACAAACGCGTAAAGAACTTCAACGTGGGCCCATACAACGAGTACCAGGGTCGCGCTTGGATGAAGGACGTTTTCGTCACCGACGGCAAGTAGGAAACATGTGGCCCGGCCGGGCGAAGGTGTTTCGCCCGGCCAGGCTCAACTAAAGAGATGCTGAAGTACCTATTGAGCCGGGTGGTGGCCACCATTCCGGTGGTCATCGGCGTCACTGTGGTCACCTTCGTGGTGATGCACATCGCCGCGGGCAGCTATGTCCCGGGCCTGGACCTCAACCCGAACCTGAAGCCTGAGGACGAGGAGGCGATCAAGCGGTACCTCGGCCTCGATCGGCCATGGCCGGAGCAATACCTCACCTGGATCGGCGGTGTCATTCACGGCGACTTCGGCCGGTCGATGATCGACGGCAGCCTTGTCTCTCGCCACATCGGAGACCGGCTGCCCGCCACCCTCGAGCTGACCGTGACCGCGATCCTGCTGGGCGTGCTGATCTCAATTCCTCTCGGTGTCACCGGCGCCCTGCGTCGCGGCAGCAAGCTCGATCATGCCCTGACGGCGATGTCTGTCGGTGGATTCGCCATTCCCGGCTTCTGGCTCGGCCTGATGCTGATCCTCTTCTTCTCGGTCCAGCTTCAGGCCTGGGGCTTGCCGTTTCTACCTTCCGGTGGAGTGATGACTCCCGGCACGGGGGGAGGTGACCTCCTCGACCGGATCGTCCACCTCATCATGCCCGCCACGGTCCTGTCGTTCGTCTACCTTTCGATCTGGTCTCGCTTCACACGCTCGAGCATGCTCGAGGTGCTGGCGCAGGACTACGTGCGCACAGCTCGCGCCAAGGGAATGAGCGAGCGCCGGGTGGTCTACCTTCACGCGCTACGCAATGCCGTGATCCCGCTCGTGACCCTCGTGGGGCTGGAGCTTCCTTCGCTTGTGGCAGGCGGCCTCATCGTCGAGGTTGTGTTCAGCTGGCCTGGGATCGGCAAGCTGCTTTACGAGCGGGCAATACAAACGGACTATTCGACAGTTCTCGGCATCACGACGTTCGCGGCTCTTCTCGTGGTCGCGGGCAATCTCCTGGCCGACTTTCTGTATGCATTCCTCGACCCCCGGATTCGCTACGCATGATCGACCCGATTGCGGTTGAGGCACCGCAGGTCCCGGCTCAACCGGTACCCGCTCACGTCGGGCGCAGTTACTGGAGGGCGGCGTTCAGCAGGCTGCGGCGGAATCGGATCGGAATGGCGTCGGGTGCACTGCTTCTCTTCTTCGTCCTGGTCGCCCTGACTGCCCCCTTGATTGCGGGGTTCATCACGCACACGAACTACAGCAGCCAGGACCTTACGAACACATTCGCATCACCCTTGAGTCCAGGACACCTTCTCGGCACAGATGACCTAGGCCGCGACACGCTTACGCGCCTGCTCTTTGGTGCGCAGGTTTCAATGGGTATCGGCTTCCTGGCAGTATTCGTGTCGCTGGCGATCGGCGCGGCAGTCGGGCTGGTGGCGGGGTACTACGGAGGGCTGATCGACGGCTTGCTCATGCGATTTGTCGATGTGATCCTCGCCATCCCGTCGATCTTCCTTTTCATCCTCATGTCGATCCTGTTCAAACCCAGCACCGTAACGCTAGCCCTGATCATTGCATCGGTTGGCTGGGGAAGCATCGCTCGACTCGTGCGCGGTGAGGTGCTGTCGGTGCGCACGCGCGACTTCATGGTCGCGACACGTGCCCTGGGCGCAAGCGACGCGCGGCTGATCATTCGACATCTGCTTCCGAATGTCCTTCACGTGCTGATCGTCTTCGGAAGCCTGTACCTGGGTTCGGTCATCCTCACCGAGGCTGCTCTTGACTTCCTTGGCCTTGGCATCAATCCGCCGATACCGAGCTGGGGCAACATGCTCACGAACTCCGAAACGTTCTTCTTCCACTCGCGCTGGCTTGTACTGTGGCCGGGCGTGACGATCTTTCTGGCGGTCTTGGCCGCCAACCTGTTCGGCAACGCAGTCCGCGACGCATTCGATCCAAGGCTCAGGTAGGCGGGAAGCATGCCCGGACCCCTGCTCGGAGTGCACGATCTCAAAACCCAGTTCTTCACGCCAGAAGGCGTGGTGAAAGCGGTCGACGGTGTTTCGTTCGAGCTCAACGCGGGCGAGACGCTGGGGATCGTGGGGGAATCCGGCTCCGGGAAGTCGGTGACGGCGATGAGCATCATGCGGCTCATCTCACCGCCTGGACGAATCGTGGAGGGCCGAGTTCTGTACGACGGCCGCGACCTGGCCACGCTGAGCGAGTCGGAGATGCAGGGGATTCGCGGTGAGTCGATCGCGATGATCTTCCAGGACCCGATGACCTCTCTGAACCCCGTTTTCAAGGTCGGATGGCAGGTTGGAGAGCCGCTGATGCTCCACCGTGGCGAATCCAAAGCGAAGGCTTTCGCCAGCGCCGTCTCCGTGCTCGCCAAAGTCGGCATCCCCTCGCCCGGCGATAGAGCCCGCGACTACCCGCATCACTTCTCAGGCGGGATGCGCCAGAGGGCGATGATCGCCATGGGCCTGACGACGACACCCAAGGTCCTGATCGCCGACGAGCCAACGACCGCGCTCGACGTCACGATCCAGGCGCAGATCCTCGAGCTGCTGCGCACCGTCAACCGGGAGTTTGGAACTGCGACCATCCTCATCACGCACAACCTGGGTGTGGTCGCCGGGATGTGCGAGCGCGTGATGGTGATGTATGCCGGCAAGGTCGTCGAGTCCGGACCGACCGAGGACGTCTTCGCCCATCCGACCCATCCCTACACGTGGTCCCTCTTGCGGTCGATCCCGCGGCTGGACGCGGAACGCCACGAGCCGCTGAAGCCGATCGAAGGCCTGCCGCCCGATCTCATTGATCTACCGTCCGGATGTGCGTTTCATCCGCGATGTCCCTTTGCGATCGAGAAGTGCTCGCGTGACGTCCCTCCGCTGAACCGGGTCGGCGACGCTCAGCTCGCCGCATGTTGGGTCACCCAATCTGGAACGGAGTTGCCTCATGCCTGAAACCGTGCAAGCCCCTACGTTGACCCGAGCCTGGACCGCCGCCGAGCCGATCCTGTCAGTGCGAGGGCTCAAGAAGTGGTTTCCGGTGTCGTCGGGCGTTCTACAGCGGACAACCGCTCATGTGCATGCGGTGGACGGCGTCGACCTCGACATCATGAAAGGCGAGACGCTGGGACTGGTCGGCGAGTCGGGCTGCGGCAAGTCCACGTTGGGTCGCACCGTGATCCGCCTCCTCGACCCCACCGCCGGAACGATTCGATTCAAGGGCGAGGACATCGCACGCAAGCACGGTGGGGCGCTCCGCAGCCTGCGCCGTGAGATGACGATGATCTTTCAGGATCCATACGCGTCGTTGGATCCGAGGCAGACCGTCGGCGACATCGTCGGCGAACCGCTCGACATCCACGGGCTCGCACGCGGTCGAGCTCGGGAGGACAGGATCCGAGAGCTACTCAACGTGGTCGGTCTGAATCCGGGCTTTATCAAGCGATATCCACACGAGTTCTCGGGCGGCCAGCGGCAACGCATCGGCATCGCGCGAGCGCTTGCTGTGGAGCCGAGCTTCATCGTGTGCGATGAGCCAATCTCGGCGCTGGATGTCTCAATTCAGGCCCAGATCATCAACCTCCTCGAGCGGCTGCAGTCCAAGTTCAACCTTACCTACCTCTTCATCGCGCACGACCTGTCAGTGGTCAAGCACATCTCCAATCGGGTCGCAGTGATGTACCTCGGCAAGGTGATGGAGGTGGCTCCAGGAAGTGAGCTGTACCGACGCCCCCGTCATCCCTACACGGGCTCGCTGCTCTCGGCGATTCCGATTCCCGACCCTCTCATCGAGCGCGGCCGGGAGCGAGTGATCCTGCAGGGAGACGTGGCTTCGCCGGTCAATCCGCCGTCCGGCTGCCGGTTCCGGACGCGGTGTCCGCGGGCGCAGCCTCACTGCGCGGAGGAGGAACCGCCGCTCGAAGCCTTTGGGACGGAACACCAGGCGGCCTGCTTCTATCCATTAGATTGAGGTCGTGATCGAAATCCACACGAATTCGGTGGCTTCGCCATGAATTCGCGGGGGCCCCTCTTGAATGAGCGCGAAGAATTGGGGCGGCAGCTGGTCAAGGCCTCATACCTCAAGGGCGATTTCATTCTTCGCTCAGGCAAGAGGTCGAATCGGTACTTCGACAAGTTCCGTTTCGAAACCGATCCGATTCTGTTGCGAAAACTCGGCAAGCATCTGGCGACGCTTGTGCCGAAAGAAACGCAACGTCTGGCCGCGCCTGAGCTCGGCGCGGTCTTGCTCGGAGGCGCCGTCTCAATGGAGACAGGACTTCCGCTGGTCCTCGTGCGCAAGGAACCGAAGGGCTATGGCACCTCGAAGCAGATCGAGGGACTCTTTGACCCCGGAGACCGGATGACCGTGATCGAGGACGTGGTCACGACAGGCGGCGACTCGCTGCGGTCGGCGCAGGTGCTTCGTGACGCCGGCGCGGACGTCATCCACTTGATCGTCGTCCTGGATCGGGGAGAGGGGGGAGAGGACAACATCCGGAACGCCGGCATCCCCTACACGCCGTTGTTCCGGATTCAAGACCTCGAACTTGACTGACCTCTTCATCCGGGGTGGAACCGTCTACGGTCCCGACGGTCCTCGCGAGGCGGATGTTCACGTCAACGATGGAGTGATCACGCAAGTCGAGGCCGGCGGCGCGACACCTGCCAAAGCGACAGTGATCGATGCCCGCGGCTTGCACGTGCTTCCGGGCGCGATCGACGTCCACGTGCACAGCCGCGATCCGGGATTCCCCGACAAGGAAGATTTCGGCACGCTGACGGCCGCCGCCGCGATGGGTGGAGTGACCACCGTCATCGACATGCCGAACACGGTGCCGGCGGTAGACGCGGCCGGAGTGATGGAGGCGAAGGCGGCGCTCGCGCACAGCAAGGCGCGCGTCGACTTCGGGCTGTGGGGCTTGATCCGCTCCAGCTCGACCGAAAATCAGATCGAAGCGCTTGGGGAGGCTGGAGCCATCGGCTTCAAGGCCTACCTCGGTTACAGCTTCAGCCTGAGCCGCAAGCAGGTTCTCTACATACCGGACACGGACGATCCAGATCTCGAGGCGCCGCCTGACTACGGCACGCTCGCGCGCCTCGCTCCGGTGGTGGCCCGCCTAGGCCTGCCGTTGGCCATCCATGCCGAGGACCCGGCGGTGCTCGCCGCGTTCCGGCGGCCGATCGAGACCTACGCGGATCTGTTGGACTCGCGACCCGCAGAGGCTGAGGCGGTCGCCATCTCGGCTGCCGCAGCCATCGCGAAGGAAACGGGGGTGCACCTGCACATCGCGCACCTGTCCAGCGCGCTGGGCTTGCGCGTGGCCCAAGAAGCGATGGAGGACGCGATGCGGATCGGGACGAAGCTAACACTCGAGACCTGCACGCAATATTTGTGGCTCACCGACCAGGATTTCGCGCGGGTCGGCAACGCAATGAAGATGTTTCCGCCGATCAAAACCGCCGCCGACCGCGATGCCCTGATCGAGGCCGCCTCCAAAGGCGTGATCAGAATCGTCGCCACCGACCACGCGCCGCATACCGATGCGGAGAAATCAGGAACGCTGGAACATGCTCACTCTGGAAGTCCTGGCGTGCAGACCCTTTACGTGAGCTGCCTCGAGCTCGCCCGGCGCCTTGGCGATGAGTCGCTCGCACCGCGCTGGGTGAGCGAGGGTCCGGCGGCGCTCGCGGGCTTGCCGGAGTCAAAAGGCGCGATCGCCCCGGGCTTCGATGCTGACCTCGTAATCGTCGATCCAAAGAGCACGACTCGGGTGCGCCCTGCGCTGATGCGCTCGCGCCAGCGTCACGGAGCGTTCGACGGAATGGAATTCGGCTTCGTTGTGAGGGATGTGTTCGTGCGCGGCCAGGCGGTGGTGCGTGATGGCAAACTCACCGGACGCCCTAGCGGTCGCCTGATCCGGCCGCTACAGGTCAAGGCGCGGACCTGAGCTGGCAGACTGGGCAGCCGTGAAGTACGCAATCCAGGTGGCTCTGGCAGTCGTCCTCACGCTTGTGCTCGGAGCGGCATCCGCTTGCGCAATCAACCCCAGCAGTAAGGCGAGCAGCGCTCGTCAGGCGACACCCAGCCCGAAAGTCACACCCTCACCTTCGAAGCTCGACCCCGAGGTCGCTATGCCCGACGGATTTCCGACAGACGTTCCGATCTATCCGGGAGCTCGCCTCACCGCGGCGGCGAAATTCACATCCGGCACTCAGACCACCTGGGGCATGAATTGGGAGACCCTCGACAGCGTCGACAAGGTGCAGGCCTTCTATTCGACCAAGCTCAGCCAGGGCGACTGGAGCATCCAGTTCAAGGGCAGCTCCAACGCATCCTTCGCGGCCACATTCAGCCGGAAGAGCAACCCGAAATCGTCAGGAATCATCGGCGCGGATGCCAGTTCGGGCGTGACCAAGATCTCGCTGAGCCTGGTGACTTAGCTAGCGAGGGGCGGGCGCGCCTCTGAAGATCGGGTTCTGCGCCATCTCGCGCTCGAGGCTAGTGGCCGGTCCGTGGCCGGGGTAGAGCGCGGTCGTCAGCGGCAGGCGGAGCAGCTTGGTGCCGATGCTCATCATCTGGCGCCGGAGATCCGTCTCGGGGGTCTGCTTGCCGATCCCGCCGGCCAGGATCGTATCGCCGACGAAGGCGTGGTTGGCGACCACGAAGCAGACGCTGCCCGGCGTGTGGCCCGGCGTGTGCAGCACGGTGAGCTTGAACTCCCCGAATTCGAGCTCATCTCCGTCCACCAGATAGCGATCGGCCGAGCGGAGGAACTGCTTTGCGTCGGCGGAGTGAAGCGCGGTCTCACCCCCGACCAGCTCCTTGAGGTCGTCCTTGCCGGCGACATGTCCGGGGTGGCAGTGGGTAGCGAGGATGTACCTGACCGTGAGGCCTTTCACCTGCTCGGCGATCTTCTCGACCGGCAGCCCGGGGTCGATGACGACTGCGTCTTTCGTGCTCGAGCAGCTGACCACGTAGCCATTGACCTCGCGGTCGAGCTTGACCTTCACGATGGCGAGCTTGGACATCAGTCTCTTAGTCTAGGTGCGTAATGCAGCACGTCGCGGTGATCGCCTTCTCGATCTTCCTCTCGCTCGTCTGCCTTTTCTGGATCTACGGCTATATCCGGCGCCGTTCGAAGAAACGCTACTAGAGCGGCCCGGCCAACCGTCCGCGTCCTCAAGATAGACGCGGCATGGAGTCGACAGGTCCCAGGAATCATCACGCGGAGGTCGCCCCAGGCCGGCGCCGCAGTCTGACTGAGATCATTAGGGACAAGGTCCGGCAGGAGCCGATGCTGCTTGCCTTCATGGTCGCCGCCGTGGCCGCGCGAGTCGCCTTCTGGCTCATCTCGAACCGGATGTTCGAGGACGGCCTGACCACTATTACGCACGCTCGCAACGTGCCCCTCGGGCTCGGTCTCGTCCATCACCTGGGCGAAGGCCACGTGCATGGGTTCACCTCCGCACTCAGCGTCCTGATTCCACTGGCGGGCGAGGTCATTCACCAGGGAACCGGCATGCTGGCGGTGCGAATCGCGTCGCTGGTGGCGGTTTGCGTCGCTCTGATCTATGCCCGCCTGATCTGTCGCGAGCTCGGCCTCGGCGCCTTTCCGACAGCGTTCGTGCTGGCCTACCTGTCATTCGATCAAAACATGATCTTCTACGGAATGTCCGGGATGGAGACCCAGGTCGCCGTGGCGATCCTCCTCGGCGGCGTCTTCCATGTGCGCCGCAACGACGTCATCGCTTCGGGTGTTTTTCTCGGTCTCGCTCCCTTGGCGCGGCCCGAATTCGTGCTGTGGATGGCTCCCGCATTCCTTTACCTTGCTCTGCGCAACGCCAGGGTTGCCGCACGAGCAGCCGCCATCGGCGCCGGTATCGTCGTTCCCTGGGTCGTCTTCACGTTCCTCTACTACGGATCGCCTATCCCCAATACGATAGTGGCGAAGTCGACGGTCTATGCCACCCCGCCATTCGGAGCGGGCGGCACACCCTTGCCGTGGCTCGACTGGCTGTTCCATCAACTCGGGGGCCACCTCGCTCTTTTGATCTCCTACCTCGAGCCGTTCCGCGAGGTCTGGAGCACGGCGGCGGTGCCAGTACCGGCGCCGTTGCTGGTGGTGATCGCCATCATCACACTCTTCCTCTTCGTCGTCGGCCTGCGAGCTTCCAGCCGGATTCGTGACTTCTGGCCTATCACTGCCTTTCTAGCGCTCTTCATTGCGTACCGGGTCTACTTCCTCCCTGCCCTCTTCTATGGCGACTGGTACATGCCGCCGTTCCTGGCGCTGGTGATGATCGTCGTGGGCGTTGGAATGCAACGCCTCGGGACATTGGCGCCGCTAGCCCCGAAAGCCTTCGTCACGGTGCTCAGCGTCGCTTACGCGATCCACATGCCCTTCAGCTTCATCGTGGAGGGCAAGGTTCAGGCGATCGAAAACAAGGTGCGCACCAACGCAGGCGAGTACCTCAGGGTGGCGGTCAAGCCGGGTGAGTCGGTAGTGTCGGAATCGTCGGGCTACATCGGCTTCTTCGGCAACGTGAAGCTTTACGACTATCCGGGACTGACCTCACCGGCATCCGTCCACGTACTCAAGAATCTGCCGATTAACAAGCGCGACAGCGCCAACCTGATCGCGGTGTTGAGTCCCGAGTGGATCATCCTGCGACCGTGGGAGCTCGACGATCTTCAAAAGAAGTTTCCCGCCGTCGCGGCCATGTACATCGTCGATCGAGTCTTCGAGATGCCTGGCGTGCCTGAGAGCGACCTGAACGTCGGGGGCGCGACCATAGTTTCTTTCGGTGGTTACGTCGAGATCTCCACCGACGAGAAGTTCACAGTCTTGAAGCGGGTCAAGCCGGCTGGAGCTTAGCTCCAGGAACTTACTGCTCGGCGGGCCCTTGCACCTTGAGGCGCAATGCGTCCAGCGAATCGAACTTGTCCAGCGCCGGCTTCGCCCGCGGGCGGTCCGGATACTTGGCGACCTGGATCGCCTCGAGCAGCAACTCGATCTCTTCGGACGTGAAGTTGAGGGTGCGGTAGACGACTTCCTTCACCTTGACGTCCGGCCGGTCGACGGCCTCTCTGATGACATCGTCAGTCACGACCTGCGGGCGTGTCGGCCGGAAGAGCTCTTCAGATCCCGCGAGTGAAACGCGCTTGAAAGTCGGCATCAGTTCTCCTACCTGTGATTCTCCATTACTTTTACGCCAAGCGCACGGTACGACCGCGCTCCATCCGACTCTTTCGCGTACGTCAGGATCGATTGACCCGCAAGTGGGGTCTCCGCGAAGCGAATGGAATCCGTGATGCCGAACTCGTAGACCTTGTCACCGTACTTCTCTCGGACGGCGGCGAGCACCTCTTGCGAGTGCAGGGCGCGCTGCTTGTAAAGCGTCGGGAGGATGCCCAGGAGCTCAAGCCGCGGGTTCAGCCGGCGCTTGACGCGCTCCATCGTGACGAGAAGCTCCTGCATTCCACGCAGCGCAAGAAACTCTGCCTGCAATGGGACGAGCACCTCATCGGCAGCGACGAGTGCGTTGATGACGATCAGGTCGAGCGAGGGCGGGCAGTCGATGATGATGAAGTCGTAGCGTTTCTGTGCCGGCTCGAGCTTGTCGCGCAGGATGCTCTCCCGGCCGATCTCGTTGATGAGCTGGTTCTCAGCCCCGGCCAGCTCGACGTCTGCCGGGATGTAGTGGACGCCCATCTGCGGAGCGTCCTGCACCACATCGGTCACTGTCGTGTCCGGGTCGACGAGGAGGTGGTAGATCGTCTTCTCGATCTCGGCTGTGGGCTTCATGTAGAGGGTGAGGTGGCCCTGGGCGTCGAGGTCGATGAGGAGCACCCGCTGGCCCAACTCCGCGAGAGCGGCGCCAAGGTTCACGGCGGTGGTGGTTTTGCCGACACCCCCCTTCTGCATGGCGACGGCTATCGTTCGGGCCAATCTTGGCCCGAGTCTAGCGGAAGACGGGCATTCTGGCGGTCCGCTTGCCCCCGACCACTGAGAGGCCGGGCCAGCGATCCCCGTCGGATCTGCGGCACCGATGCGGCCGATCCCCGTTGTTGCGGCCTCCGCTCCTCGCTTGAGCATGCAACGATGCACGCGCTGCGGTGCTCGGCCGCGCCTAGGGTCTCGGCCACCTCGGCGCCGGATCTCTCGACGGGGCCGCCAGCCCGGCCTCTAGAATGTCGCCGGTGTTTGTGATCCCCCTGATCGCGGGCGCGGTCGGCGGTGCCTTCGCCGCGGTCGTCGGCCGCCAGTACCTGAGTCGTCGAAAGCCGTACCAGGCGATCTGGGCCATCGCTCTCGCCATGTTCGGGGCGGCGGCCCTGTTCGAGACGTCCGGCCAGGCTTTCGGTTGGTCGGATGGAACCTACAAGGGCTACTACCTGTTCGGCGGGCTGCTCAACGTCGGCTGGCTCGGTCTTGGCTCCCTCCTGCTTATCACCTCGCCACGCGCCGGCCGGATCGCAACGATAGCGATGGTCTTGATCTCGATCGTTTGTTTGTTCGCGGTGGTAGCGGCGCACACGAACGGCAACTTTCTCAAGGCACAGGTCCCCGCTAGAGGCGCGATCGACGTGCCGAGCATACTGCCCCTCATCACCAACCTAGGCGGTTCGCTCCTTTTGATCGGTGGCGCTGCATGGTCGGCGTGGCGCGCCGCGCGCGCGGGAGCTCCACGAAGCCGAGTCGTCGGACTTGCTGTATTGGCCGCAGGCGCCTTCATCGTCGCCATGGGCCACAGCTTCGCCCAGACCAGCGGTGTTTACGTGGCTCAGCCTGTGAGCGAAGCGCTGGGTATCGTCGCGATGTTCGTTGGATATCTAGTGATCGAGTCCTGCGGCGCCGTGAGGCGAACCACAGTCGCATGAGGATGCATCAATGATCATCGACGTCATTGTCGTCCTGGTCCTGATCGTCGCCTTGATCATCGGCTACCAGAAAGGGGTGATTCAGCCCCTCATGGCCGAAATCTTTTTCTTCGGCACGATCCTGGTGATCTTTCGATTCCACGACCAGTACACGACGGCGGTGGAAAAGTACTTGCACCTGAAGCCCGTCTTCGCCGTTTTCATCGCCCTCATCATCGCCGTGATCCTGGGAGGGGTTGGGGGAGCGATCGGCGGCGCATTTCATCGGATGGAAGCGATCCGCGGTGTCGATGGCCTGCTCGGCCTCTTCGTCCACGCCTTTGTGACGCTGATCGTGATCTACCTTGGAATCTCAGCGCTGGTGGTCCTCGACAACGCGTTCGAGCCTGTCTTGAAGAGCGCGAGCCTGAGCCTTAAACAGGTCAATCAGCTCGAGTCGACAATCCTTTCGAACCCGATCACGGCGGCGATGGTCTCCAAGAAGGATATGCAGGATCTGAAAACCGCCGCAGTAAAACCCAGTGGAGCGCACCTGGACAACATCCCGGGCATTCACCAGCTGCAGCAGATCTACACGGACTTCCTCCAGCCACAGCTCCACAGCTCCAGGAGTGCGCCGATCATCCTCAGCTTCGGCCAGCACTTGCCGTTCATCGGCCACGTCAAGCCAAGCGACCTGCACACTACGGCCGCGTCTCCGGCGCGGACGGCGACACCGGCACACAGCCCGTCACCGAGCCCGACGAAGAAGTAATCTCGGAACACTAATGCTCGACCTCGCGCTGACCCCTGACCAGGAGCAGCTGGTCGCCACCGTCCGCGACTTCTGCGCCCGCGAGTTCGCGCCCCACATCCGGGAGAACGACCGCGCCGGCCGGCACGACCCCGAGATCTTCGCCAAGCTCGCCTCGATCGGGCTGCCGGGCATCTGCTTTCCGCAGCGCTTTGGCGGACACGGGCTCGACTACCTCGCGCTTGGGCTGGTGTGTGAGGAGCTCGAATACGTGGACACGGTCTACAGGACGGTGCTCTCCGTGCACGTCGGTCTTGTCGGCATGGGCCTCTACACATGGGCGACCGAAGACCAGAAGAAGCAATGGCTGGTTCCCATGGCCTCGGGTCAGAAGCTTGCCTGCTACGGCTTGACCGAGCCCAATGCCGGCTCGGACGTGGCGTCGATGCTCTCGACGGCTCGGCGCTCAGGCAGCGGCTACTTGGTGAACGGCCAGAAAGTCTGGGTCTCAGACGCCAACACCGCAGACTTCCTGCTCGTCTTCGCCAAAACCGACCCGAAGGCCGGCTCGCGCGGGGTGTCGGCCTTCATGCTCGACCGCGCGGAGTGCGGCAAGGCGTTGCGCACCGAGCCGATCGAGGATCGCCTCGGCATTCGCGCCGGCGACGTGGGCTCCATCTTCATGACCGACGTGGAGGTGCCCGAGGCCAACCGCATCGGCGACGAAGGCGATGGTTTCAAGATCGCGATGAGCTGCCTCGACAACGGCCGTTACACAGTCGCCGCCGGTGCGACGGGAACCGTGCGCGCAAGCCTCGACGCGTCGGTGAAGTACGCGAAGGAGCGCAAGACATTCGGCCAGGAGATCGGCCGCTATCAGCTGGTCCAGCAGATGATCGCGCGCATGGCGCGCGACTATGAGATCTGCCGGCTTCTCTACTTCAAAGTCGCGTGGATGAAGAACACCGGAGTGCGGCACACGCGCGATGTGTCGATCGCAAAGCAGTACGCGACCGATGCTGCATTCAATGCGGCACACGACGCGATAGAGGTGCATGGAGCGTACGGGTACTCGGCCGAGTACCCGGTCGAGCGCTTCCTGCGCAACGCGCGAGCGCCGATCATCTACGAGGGGACGCGAGAGATTCACACGATCCTTCAAGGCGAGTACGCGCTCGGGTACCGCGAAGACAAACCCGTCAAGAAGTCGCTGCCCCCGTACCAACCGGATTGATCTCCGCCGCGGGCTCCACCCGCCGGCTCGGCCACCTCCACTTCGCGCTCCTGTCCATCTACTGGGTCGCGATCGGCTACATGTGGACGAGCCTTGGCGGGCTGATCATTCCCGACCTCGTGCTGCAGCTCGTTGGCAGGGAGCACAAAGGCGTCGCCGTGAGCGTGCTGGAAGGGATCGGCTCCCTGATGGCGATCGTCTGGCAACCGGTGGTCGGTGCGTTCTCAGACCGAACGCAAACTCGATGGGGCCGCCGGCGGCCTTTCATAGTGGTCGGGACGGCGGGGGACGTCTTGTTCCTGATCGGGCTTGCGCTCTCCGGCAGCTTCTGGCTGGTGCTGCTCTTCTACTTCCTGCTCCAGACCGCTTCCAACACCGCCCAGGGTCCGTACCAGGGCCTGATGCCCGACGTGGTTCCCGAGTCGCAGCGGGGAACCGCCTCCGGCTATTACGGCATCTCGAACGCAGTGGGCCTTCTCGCCGGCACGGTCGGGGCAGGGTTCATCCTGGCGCACTTTGGGCGTATCGCCGCGATCCTCAGCATTTGTGTCCTCCTGATCGTGACCATGGCGCCCACAGTTCTTCTCATCCCGGACCGCGCCCAACCCAAGCACGAACCATTCAAAGGACTGAAGGACGCGATCAAGACGACTTTCGGGCGTCCGCTTCAGTTGCCGAGCTTCATGTGGCTGATGGCGTCGCGGCTGCTCATCCTCATGGGCCTGGTCGGCATCCAGACTTTCGTGTTCTTTTATTTCAACGATGTCTTTTTCGGGGGCGACCGCCAGGCCACGATCAAGGCGACCTACACGTTGTTGGGCCTGGTCATCATCACCTCGTTCGTCGTCGCTCTGCCTTCCGCTTGGGCCTCAGACCGTTTAGGCCGGCGGCCTTTCATCCTCGTCGGCGGGCTGATCGGGGCGGCCGGGCTTCTCATGCTGATGTTCAGCAACTACCAGCTGCTGCCGGCCCAGATCGTCCAGCCGCTGGCGCAAGCCCTGAAGGTTCCCGAGCTCGCCGCGCAGGCGACGCTGGTGGGGGTGTTGATCGGGATCGGCTACGGCTTGTTCTATTCGGTCGACTGGGCCTTCATCCAGGACGTGATACCCAGTGACGAGGCAGGGCTTTTCATGGGATTCAGCAACATCGCGACCGCCGGGTCTGGGATCATCGCCCGGTTCGTGGGCGGATTCCTGCTCGATCCCTTCAACGCCGGACCACACATCCTCGGCCTGCCCGGCGGCTACCCGGTGATCTTCTCGGTCTTCTGTGCATGGCTGCTGATTGGAGCCTTGTTGATCTTGAAAGTGCCCGAGTCCAGGGTGCGCGCAGCGTGAATCTCGACGGTTTGCGGCCATGGGCCGGTCTCGCCGGCGGATCGTTCGAATCGGCTGATGTGGTGGTGGCGGGCATCGCGTACGACGGTTCAGCCGTCTATCGCAAAGGCGCGGCCCTGGCTCCGCAGCGGATCCGAAGCCTTTCCGCAGCAATGCCGCCGGTCACCGAGGACGGAAAGCTGCTCACCGCTATGCACCTCCACGACCTGGGAGATTTGGACGCCGGAGCTGACATCGAGTCCGGGTGGCGGAAGGTGGCGGACGCACTGTCGCGCGTCCCTACCGGATCGCTGCTCACGGTGCTCGGCGGCGACCACTGCACGGCGATCGCAACGCTTACCGCCCAGGCCAAGCGCCACCCCGGCCTCGCAGTGCTGTGGGTGGATGCGCACCCGGACCTGTGCGACTACTCACGCGGCGGACGCTGGACGTGCGGCTGCGCACTGCGGCGCGCGCTCGACGTGTCGGGGTTGGATCCATCGCGCGTCATCATCGCCGGAGGGCGCGACTACGACCCTGAGGAGCTCGAGTTCATCGCCTCCAATCGAGTGCTGCTGGTGTCCGCGCAGGAGCTGGCCGCGGATCCCACGCGCGCGGCGCAGAAGATCGCCGATCGTCTCGCCGGGCAGAACGTCCACATCTCTTTCGACATCGACGTCCTCGATCCAGCATTCGCTCCGGGCACAGAGATCCCGTCGTCGGGCGGCCTCTCGACCAGGCAGGCGCTGGACTTGCTGATGGCTGCCACCGCGCGTGCGACGCTCGTCGGCCTCGACGTCGTCGAGGTGTCACCGCCATTCGACAATGGGGACATCACCACATTCGCGGCGTTGAAGCTGATCTTCGAGGTGTGGGGGATGTCGTGGCATGCCCGCCGGACAACGGAGCAGGTATCCGAAGGCCATGGAAAGCGCTGACGTCGTCATCGTCGGCGGCGGGATCATGGGCTGCGCGCTTGCCTATCAGCTGGCCAAGCGCGACGTCGACGTCCTGCTCCTCGAGCGCGAATCCCTCGGCTCGCAATCGACAGGCAAGTGCGCCGGGGGTGTGCGTCAGCAGTTCTCGATGGAAGCCAACGTCCGGCTGCAGCGCATGGCGGTGAAGATCCTCGAAGGGTTCGAAGAGGAGACCGGTCATCCCGCGGATTTCCGCCAGATCGGGTACCTCTTCGTCCTCACGCTTCCGCAGCAGGTCGAGGACTTTCGCCACAACATGGAAATGTGGCATCGAGTGGGCCTCACGGAGGCGCGCTGGGTAGATCCCGAAGAAGCATCGCGGATGGTGCCGATCTTGAACGTCGACGACGTCCTCGGGTGCACGTTCTGCCCGAGCGACGGCATCGCGAGCCCGGCCGATGTGACCTCCGGTTACGCGACTGCCGCGCGGCGCCACGGCGCCCGGCTGAAGGAAGGCGTCGAGGTGATCGGTATCGACGTCGCATCCGGCAGGGTCCAGGGGGTGCGCACCTCAGCCGGAGACGTGGCCACCCGCATGGTCTTCAACTGCGCCGGGGCATGGTCACCTTCGATCGGGCGCATGGCCGGGCTCGAGATCCCGGTTTTGCCGTACCGCCGCCACATCGCCGTCACCGGAGCATTTCCGGCGGTGCCGCGTACGAACCCGATGACTGTCGACTTCCGGACGTCGTTCTATTTCCACCCCGAGGGCGATGGCGTCCTCATGGGTATGAGCGATCGCGAGGACCCGCCAGGATTCACGACCGAGGTCGACTGGAACTTTCTCGAGAGGGTGTTCGAGCAGGCCGCGCGCCGTGCTCCCGCGCTGTCCGGGGCTGGGGTGAAGACCGCGTGGGCGGGGTTGTACGAGACCACTCCCGACCACCAGGCGATCCTGGGCCCCGTGCCGGAGGTCGAAGGCTTCTGGTGCGGCGCGGGGTTCAGCGGGCATGGGTTCATGCAGGCGCCGGCGGCGGCGCTCCTTCTGACGCAGCTGCTGCTGGACAAGGAGTCTGAGATCGATATCGCGCCGTTCGCCTTCACGCGGTTTGCCAAGGGCGCGCTGGTGAAGGAGCGGAACGTCATCTAGCGGTTCATTCGCGGGATGCGACCAAGTCGGCCGAATTGGCGCTATCGACAGTCTTGACACGACGATTTCGTCCGGAATGGCTGTATCCCGGCGCCTATTTTCGGAAGATGATCGACAGGATCATCAGGCCGATGCCGCCGAGCAGGAGCATGCCTGCGCACCCGACCTGGATGCCGGTGTAGACGATCCCGCCGCTGGAGCCGTAGGTTTCGGGATCCCGCGCCCTCCGGCGCCGGGTCCGCAGCGCTGCCGCGATGCCGGCGACGCCGATCAGAAAGGCCAGAAGCCCAAGCCCGAATCCCCCCGCCGCCTGGCCGAACACTGGCTTTCAGTATGCCAGCCGTTAGGATTCAGACCCGTGGCGAGGATCCTGCTGCTTGGCTCAACCGGCTTTTTCGGCCGTGGTGTAGCGCATAAGCTGATCGACAACGGACACCAGCTGAGAGTGCTGGTCCGCGACCCGATGAAGGCGGCTGCCTTCAAGGTCCGTGGCGCGCAGGTGGTGGTGGGAGACGCGCTGGACCCTGCCGCCCTCAAGCAGTCTTCCCAGGGGACCGAGCACATCATCAGCCTGGTCGCGGTGCGCCGCAATCAGCCTCAGTCCTATCTCGCGGTCAACGTCGACGGCCCGCGCATCATGGCCGAGGCCGCCAAGGCGGCCGGGGTCAAGTCCGTGGTTCTGGTCAGCGTGATCGGCGCCCGGCTGGACAAGAACTACAAATACCTGACTTCGCGGTGGATGGGCGAGCAGGAGCTCGCCAAGTCAGGCGTCGCGGGCACCATCCTCCGCTTCTCCCTCGTCCTTGCCGAGGAAGGCGGCGTGCTGATCGACTTCGAGCGCCAGGCCAACTTTGGCCCTTTCATCATCGTTCCGGGCAGTGGCCAGGCTCACATGCAGCCGATCCTCCGTGAGGACGCAGCGCGCTGCGTGGTCGAGACGATCGGCCGTCCGGAGCTGCTCGGCAAGATCGTCGAGCTGGGCGGCCCCGAGGTTGTGACGTTCGAGTCGATTCTCGACTGGTTCCTGCAGGCCCGGGGCATCAAGAAGCGCAAGCTGCATCTGCCGGTGCCGCTCCTTCTTCCAGGCGCGGCGATCATGGAAACGCTGCTGAAGAACCCGATCGCAACGCCGGACGAGATCAACACGATCCAGCTCGAGAACATCGCCGCCGGCATCGATTCCGTGAGCTCGAACTACGGCTGGCGGCCCACCGCAGCCGGCACATGGGCGCCGGCCAACTGGACGAAAAAGGCTCGCTGAAAGTCCGCGCTTTCTTCGGGCTACCCGTGCCCGAGGCGCAGCGCAAACAGCTCGACTCGTACCTCGCCGCGTGTGCAGGCATTGCCCCGGAATTCCGCTGGACACCGGCCGCGAACCTGCACCTGACAGTGCGCTTCATCGGAAGCATCGAGCTCTCGATTGTTGAAGGCATTGCGGACCGGCTGGCTCAGGGCCACCTCGCGGGTTTCGAGCTCGAGCTGGGCGAGGTCGGGACTTTCAGGCGGGGGCGCCTGGTCCGGGTCGTCTGGCTCCAGGTCCGAGAAGGCGCAGACGCGGCGCGTCAGCTGGCTGAACAGGTGGAGGCGGAGTGCGTTCGGGCAGGGCTGGCCCCGGAGGCGAGGCAGTTCCAGCCACATCTCACGCTCGCCAGAGCCCGACCCAGGGATGGCGCAGTGCTGCCGCCCCTTCCGAATCCACCCGAGCTGCGACGCTGGCGGGCCACCGAGCTGATCCTCTACCGGAGCCAGCTGGGGCGGGCGGG